>Ga0123342_1005650_pt1 | contig 17933 bp, 10 predicted proteins | sample Turbeawhitnodule_FD_89960 | JGI IMG/M metagenome (GOLD analysis project Ga0123342, IMG submission 89960) | Root nodule microbial communities of legume samples collected from Mexico - Turtle bean Mexico white nodule | ecosystem: Host-associated > Plants > Roots > Nodule | place: Mexico: Nepantla...
CGACAGAGGTAGCAGACTACATAGTTGGAGGTGTAATGGCTTGTGACAGTTCTCGTTTTGATGCCATCATAGAGAATAAAGTGCCGTTAGTCTTGAGTGTGGGAGCACTAGACATGGTGAACTTTGGAGCAAAAGATACTATACCATTGAAGTTTCAGCACAGAAATATATATGAACACAACAAACAGGTGACTGCTCTTTATTACTTCGTTCTGTTTTGGTCTTTGCTTGAAAACTAGTCATATTTGCTTGTCATCCTCCAGAAGATTTTGTACGTCATTTTCTCCTTGAACTTGATGCTTATTTCCTGCAATCCTATGACTACTGTCAAAACTGGACTATTCACTTCACTATACCCTTTATCATTCCCTGGAACTGAAGATGTTTACCATGTGTTAAAATGGCTGAAGACATTATTTTATGCTAATATAAGAAATCAATTATTTCTGTTTGCAGGTTTCACTCATGCGAACAACAGTAGACGAGAACAGAAAATTTGCTGATTTTATAGCAAATAAACTGCAGAATTCATCATCTAAGATTTGTGTGTGCCTTCCAGAAAAGGGTGTATCTGCTTTAGACGCATCTGGGAAGCCTTTCTATGATCCAGAGGCAACGGGCACTCTTCTTCATGAATTACAAAACCTTATTCCGACTAATGGTGATAGACAGGTATTATGGTTGCTCAATAGTATTATTTATCATAATTATCAGCTTCAAGTTTTCTAAATTTCATTTTATTTATTGCTGAGTATTTTGAAAAGTTAAAAGAGTTGTGTACAGGTAAAGGTCTATCCTCATCACATTAATGACCTTGAATTTGCAAATGCATTGGTTGATGCATTTTTAGATATTAATAAGAAAAATAGTAAAGATTCTACTCGTCAACAAGTAGCCAATCCTGAATCTGTTGCACAAAATTATGTTTCAAATGCGTCAAGCTTTGGGACCATCGTCTATCCACCTAGTGAATTCCCGGAAGCTAGAACAGGTTCTCATTTAATTTTAATTTGCATTATGTTAATCAGTGTTTTGCAAAAAATAATTAGTTTTTCTTTTCAATTTTCCTCATTATTTGTGTGTTTTAACACTTAATTTGTGTTGTCCTGAAAGATATTTATTAAAAGCCAATTGTATATTTTTGTGTTGAACAGCTGTTTAATTTTACTTAAGTAAGGTGCTCTCCAGAATTGCTTTTGGTAGAAAATATATTCTTTATGTCAACTATGGAAATAATGTTTTCATTTCTGCTTGCAGAAACCTTGGAGAAAACACAGCTCATATTACAGCAACTGAAACATCAAATAGATAAAGGAATTCCTATAATAGGAGCTGGTGCAGGGACAGGTATATCTGCCAAGTCAGAAGAAGCTGGAGGGGTTGATCTAATAGTTTTGTACAACTCTGGGCGCTTCCGAATGGCTGGAAGAGGTTCATTAGCCGGATTATTACCTTTTGCAGATGCTAATGCTGTTGTTCTTGACATGGCCAATGAAGTTTTGCCAGTATGCCATTATTTGTTTACTTGTTCTAGAAGACTTCAAAAGTATTGTCCAACTGCTAACTTCTGTTGAAGTTTTTTTCACTCTAAGGGCCTCATTTTGCAGATGCTTCTTTACTTGAGCATACGCTAATTTCAAGATTCGTGTTTAATATAGGTGGTGATAAGTGAAACTAGACTATGAAACATCACCAAATATGATTGGTAGTCTTTATGGAAGAAAACTTTTCTTTTCCAAAAAATGTATATAACAAGGGGTTTTTGAAGAGATAAAAGGAAACGGTGGGATGTTCAGGGTAAAGGTCCAATGGCGGAAGCAGAAAGCAATTTGGGTTAGGGCCATCACAACATGGTAGTGAACCCTTAGGAGATAAATAATTCTTAGACTTTGCTGTTTGACTTCTTTGGTTCTTGTATAAACATTATCGGTGGTAAAAAATTTGTTAATTGACCTGCAGGAAAATGTCAGAATAGAAATGTAATCTAAAAGACCGTTATTTGCTGAACATAATAGAGAAAGTAACTGAAGAGAGAAAGAGTGAGAAAAGATACTGAATTTTGTTACTGTTCTTAAAAGATAGAGATACAGGGAATATATACACATGCCTATACTAGTGGCATGGCAGCTGCTAGCTGTATCCAAATTGTAACTAACCGTCAACTAACTGAGTGCAGTTGAGAACTGCTCTCTTTCATGTGGTATTCACACACACACCACAAACACAAGGTGGGTGGGAATCACAAATGATCTGGCAATGACTTTTTCTTGGACAACGAAGAGATCTAATTCCATGTTTGATTCTGGCATGAAGAACTGGATTGTGAGGCAAAGAAACAACACACTGACTGTCACAATAGATGATGGGTGAATAAGAAATTCCAAGTTCAATGATAACTGTCTAACACCATAAAATTTCTGTAGTGACTTGATCTAGACTTTCGTTTTAGCTTCAGTACTTGACTGAGCAACAACTCGTTGCGTTTTAGACCTCCAAGATATATATAAGATTTGGACCAAAATAGACTATTTCACTAGAAGCAGATCGTTATCTGCACCCCAATCAGCAAAACATAGGGCTTGTATAGAAAAGGAAGAACTTGAGGCAGCAGGATGGAGATGTAATCCATAATGAAGAGTGTGACTCCCCCATAGAGGATCACTAAGCTCTGACACTGAAAATAATAGAGCGAAAGAAACTGACTTTTGTTATAATCTCAAAAGATTGAGATATGGAGTGTGCACGTGTGTGTAGGCTTATACCAGTGACCGCTGTATCAAGCTAGTAACAGTTGTATCCAACTTGTAACTATCTGCTAACTAACCCTGTGAGTAGTTGAGAACTAGTCGCTTACATCAATGTGTATTGACCTAATAGCATATGCTTTTGGAAAGTTCCTTCATAACATAGTATCAAAGGCCCTTGATCAAGTGATCATAGTTTGATCCATCCACCTCATTCTTCTAATAAAAAGTTGAATTTTAACTAAAGGTAGGTGCACCCATTCTTGTCCACACTTCAAAGCCTAAAGTGCTCTTGTATGAGGCGATGTGTTAGAAATGTCACATAGAAGACTTTTCATGCACATTCACCTAATAACTTAAGTTTTTTGAAGAGTTCATTCTTACTAATTCTTGAGGTCAGATCAACTAGCTATAAAATATTAACCTTCAATACCTGTCTTGGATAAAAAATAGTAATTTTATGTAATTATGAAATCCCCTTGCCAGGCTAGTACTATATCTCTTTCTTTTCCATTATGTTTGACTTAGTTATATTTTGTTTTCAGGTGGTAAAGAAGGTTCCAGTTCTTGCTGGTGTATGTGCAACTGATCCCTTCCGCAGAATGGATTACTTTCTTAAACAGGTGGAATCTACTGGATTCTCTGGGGTACAAAACTTTCCTACAGTAGGGTTATTTGATGGTAATTTTCGACAAAATCTTGAAGAAACGGGAATGGGATATAGGTGGGTATATGGAAAAGAATTTCTCATACCATATTAGTTAGACTATTACACCTCTCACAAATTTATTTCATTTTCGTATTAAATTATCAGCTTGGAAGTTGAGATGATCCAGAAAGCTCATAAAATGGGTCTCTTGACAACCCCGTATGCGTTCAATCGACATGAAGCTATTGAAATGGCTAAAGTTGGCGCTGATATTATAGTGGCTCATATGGGTCTAACTACAACAGGCTCCATAGGTGCAAAAACAGCCGTTTCACTTGAAGCAAGTGTAATTCGTGTACAAGCTATTGCAGAGGCAGCACATAGCATCAATTCCAATGTCATTGTGTTGTGCCATGGAGGTATGCAAGTCACCTCAAAAGCTTTATAGATGTATATCTGAAGATTAAATAGTAAATTAAGTGTTCACTAATCAATTATTATTATTTGGGCCAAGAGCCGAAGTGCAGCACGCTTATTAGCTAATAACTGAAAAGCATCTTCATATATCTTATGTTAGAGCCATGTATTGAATCTTTTCATGTTTCCTGTTCATATTGAAAAACTTCTGTTTGGCTTAATTTGTATATGGCCAACCCAAAAGAGTGACATAGTTAAACCAAAAAGAAAAGAAAAGTAAAGAAAAAAAGGCACGGGTGAGGAGGGTTTCAGTACAAAGGAATGGAAAAGGCTTTGATCTAAGTTTCAGATGATGAATGGAACATCCCCAGTGAAAAAGTTTTATGCAACTGTCTTGGATGATTTTTTAGCGAGTTGTTACTTGAGTATGTTGGTTTTTGGTGTGAGAAATTCGTTGAGAATGGTGAATGTATTTGTTGATGGTAAATTTTGTGGTGGGGGATGCGAGCCATGTCATCTTAGCCAGTTAATTGTGTTTGTTATTTATCTTGTGTGCTTAATTTCTAGTTTGTGGGGGACTGTTTTGCCAGTAACTTTTGGCTTCTAACGGCTGAGTCTTGATATGGTTATTGAACTTCACTTCATTCATTGTTTACTGTTCTTAAAAGAATAGTTGTTTGGGTTTGTCAACTTATAGTCCCAGCTCAGAATAATGTACTGGAATATGCAGGTCCAATATCTGGTCCAAAGGAAGCAGAATTCATATTGAAGAGAACCAAAGGAGTCCATGGGTTTTATGGGGCTTCAAGTATGGAAAGACTTCCGGTGGAGCAGGCTATTGCAAATACAGTTAAAGAGTACAAGTCAATTTCTATTCATTAAGGTTTAACATGTCTGTACTTTATTGATGCCAGTGTTCTGTTCACTACATTGCTAATATGGCTGTTTAGTCATTGCTTAGTACCTACCAAGTTTGTGAACATTATAGGATTTACTGATAAAATTTTGGAAATAATGAATCAAAAGTATTGTTCAAGACATTTGTTTTGATTCTCTAGTGCAGAGGGTGCAGTTTGAAGTGCAAGTAATAACCATTGACAGATATTTTTGAACGGGTTATAACAAACCCCAAGTTTGTTGTCCATAACCCGTATATCAACACTACTTTTTACTGTTGAAAGCGTGCCTTGCACTTCAAAGGATCTTGATCCACAATGTGGGATCAACCGTGTATTGTGTGGGGGACTTGCACAGATTATAGATTACTATTTGTTGACTGAAATAGCAATTTTATTTGTGTGTAAAACTCTGATTAGATAGATGTCAAAATACTTGGATTATATCAGTTCATCGCAATAGTTATCAGTTGTGTACTTGTGTCTCGTTGCTTCATAAGCACTTCCTGTTTTTGTGCGGATTATTGTAGTGGGCCACTAAAAAAGACACAAGACGACCTACCCTCCACCTGTATATACTGTGGTTGTTTCATATAAAAACCATACAAAATTTGTTAGAAGTAAAGCGGTTGATTTCTTCACACTCATTTTTTCAAGAAGCAGCTAGTTATTCTTGTGATTTCTCTCAGAGTTTGAACCGGACACATCATCATCTTCCCCCAGGTAATTTTACATTCAATTCGTAACTCAATTCATTAAGAGTATGCAAACCTTAGATTCGAATTACCAATTCCTAGTAGTGTAATAGTATTGATAATATATAACTCTTCCACGGATTTATTATGTTATGCGCACCAAATCTCACAAACCCGCAGATATAGACAATTCTCTGCTGCTTTGTTCTTATTAAGCCTTCCCTTTTCTTGTAAATCTCCATGACCTTCTTTTATGCTTCTAGCATGGTTTTGCTCAAGGACTTCAAAGTTATTGGGCAACCGCTCCTTAGCCTAGGTATGTGTGCCTTCTTTTCTAAGCAAGTGTCTAAGTCATCAAGGGTCCACCTACGGAGTAGTATCTTTTAATTGTCGTTCATTTATAAAAGAAACGAAGAATAAGAATCGTGGCATGGCATAAAATACTCACGTATAACCACCAGCGAGCCTGTGTAAAAAGACTAACATTGTCACTTTCGCCATATTGATCCCAAGGCATGTCCTAGGCCCTGATCCAAAAGGTATGAAACTGTACGGCTTTTTCTGTTCCTGCAGATATGATTACGAAAAGTATTTTCTTGACACAAGGGCGTGGCAAAAAACAATCGAGATAAAGAAAGCCAAAATAAATAGAGAGAGAGCTAATTACATCAAATCTTTGTGGGTTGAATTTCAACGGTTCCTTGTACAAATCAGAGTCGTGATGTATGTAAGTTGCATCGATGTTAACATGCCAACCTTTCTTTATTTCATGCCCTGTATGGTTAGTAACATAGTCACAGAAGGTCAGAAAAACTAATGACGCTTTCCTATAATTAAGCTAACCTTAATGAACATAATTGTAATGTTATCTTCAAACTAACTCACCTTCGATCGTGCAGTCTTGAAGTGCGACACGAGGAAACCATAGCAGGACGTTAGACATTCTCAATGTTTCCTTGACTACCTGGATAGAACACGAATTGATTCTTGACTTGGAAATTTTGTCGTAGGTGCTTCCAGTTTATGTATACAAGCAATCATTTCATAGCCTGTGCATCATTTCTAAAATATAAACTCTAACCTTCGAACCATAACGTATGTTGTTTAGATCTTCATGGTTAATTGAAGCTCCGTCTGGTTTCATTTTGATTATAGATAACTGTTCTTCCTGTAAGTCAAGATGAAACTCTAGTCATTTTTTCTTCTGCAAGTGAGCGCATAGTTTTCTACAATGCACTTCCCTCTCGTTTCGTATCTAATTCCACCTAATCCTACCCTTGAGAAAGAAAAACGGGCTTATCCCTTCCAAATAGCATCAAAATGACACTTACAACAATACTGATTATTACAGAAAATTCTACAGTTGATTCTGTTAAGTATAATACTAATACTCATGGTTTGTAATTAATCTTAGTTGGGTTTGGGTCCATGGTTTGACTAGAATCAATGTCTTGTGCAGCATCTCACCCTGAGTATGTCTTGTGCTTCTCTGTTGTCATGTAGAAACTTTACACTCCACATCATTGCTGCTGCTGTGGTTGTTTGTCCAGCAATTATCAATGTCAGCAGGTTATCCATAATCTCCGAGTCATCAAGCTTTTCACTGGCTGGGAGTGAGTCTCTCTGCAACATGGACTGAAGGAAGTCCTCTGGAGTTTCTTCTCCCCTCCTACGTCTGCCAATGATCCCTCTGAAGGTCTCCATGAGCCTTTTACGAGCCTGCTTAGGCATTTCTTTTAGTTCAACCATAATAAAACTTTACGAATATTTTTTTTCAATTTCTCTCCTAAATTGTCCTTAAACAGATCCAACTTTCGTAATTACTTGTATAATTTAATTAGTTTAGAGATTATCTAAGAGAGAGGATGATTACTTTAAAGATTAAATTGATAATTTATTCAATCTTTGGATTTCACTGGTTCTCAGATGAATAAATAAGAAATTGGTTTTAATTGTTGAAGACAAAAACAATATTTGATATTCCAACAATTTCATCATTTATCACTACTTGCAGTAATATCAACAGTTGATTTTTTCATCAACCTCTAAAATTAATTATTTTACCCTTTAAACTTCAGACGAAAAAAATAAAAGAAAAAAAAACTAGAAGTTTGATTATTATTTTGTTACTTAAATTAACAAGTAGACTGTAGAAATTTAGGTACGGCTATGTAATATTTACAGTTAAGAAGTTGCGAAATATATATACACTTTTTAAAAGATATGACTAACCGAGATGCCTTTATAGTATCTGGTTCCAGGAATCATGATGGGAATGGATAACATGGCGTCAGAGACGGCGTTGCAGTCTTCTTCGATCTGTCGTAGCAATGAATCCTCCGTGACGCTCATCAGCATATCACACATTGCATCAAATGTCATCTTTACATGCAAACATTTCATGGGAGTTAGGACTTCAGACTTGACAGCATATCACGAACCATCAAATTATGTTGGTAAATTAATCAGGTTACTATTTGCTACTGCTGACCACTTTTTTCAGAGAAGATAACTATACTTTTGATTAAAAAGTGAAAAACAAAATGGACCATTCTACCACTTAAATAGTTAATATGTTCTTTATTGTCTTCATACTAAGCAGTAAGCATAAAAAATGTCCATATACATTTTATTCTGCTTGATTTTTTATGCACTATGTGATCACATTTTTTCAATTCATGCTACCAAATCGTTACCTTGAGATTTTTTTCTTTCTTACAATGTAATAGTTTCTTCTAATAAATAGTATACCTTGACATTTAATAATAAATTGTCATTATAGTAAATTTATTAACTTTTACTGTAATTATCTTAAAAGTTACATCTATCATTATTTCTGATATGTATAGAAATTAAACTCGTAAAATTGCATATACCTTCATACAAAAGTCCAACACCTTGAAACTTTTGCCGTTTTCTTCTAGCTTTTGCAGCCTTCCACACAACAGTTTGTCAAATTTGGTGACAAATGCGGATAGGGAAGTCATGGAAAATGGTTCTGATAGAAGACGCCTTATTCTTTTGTGACTCTCAACAGGTACACATAACAAGCTTTTATCTCCCACTGCATCTGCCATTGATTTAACATAACCCTTGTTGAATAGAACAAAGTCATTAGCAAATATGGTCCTTGCTCCTTCAGGATTAGGAACAAATATGTGGATCTTCCCAAATAGCCTTGTCTTGAACCATTTCCCATTCCTATTTCAACAAATACCAAGTTATACATGTTTTATCGACTGATGCTTCCATTTATTTTGGTCAAGTACACTTTGATATACCTTACAATATACTTTATTAAGTTCTAAAGATCTAATTAATATTACGAAATTTTGTTGTATTCAAAACTTGCATCCAATTTTTACGTGTTCTTGTATTGTTTTCCAATAATAAGTAAACTTAAGTCTTGGTATACTTTACAAGCTTTTAATACAAAAACAACAGAAAAAAAATCTACAGAACTGTATATAAGTTTTGTCTAGTTTTAAACCAGACTAATAATTCACTTGTCAATGATTATTTTCAAAACAACCTCAGATTAGAAATTTACTGTGACTTGAAAATTCAACTGTGTCATAATCGTGCTAATGATATTATGTGTAACACGATGAACAGAAATTTATTGTAGCCTAAAATTCATCTCCACAATAACGTCTTGATTATGATGAGTATGTATAGCTAGAAATTTAGTATAGCCTAAAAGTCAGCTGTTCAACAAACATGTTCATGCGAACTTGTTAAAGTCTTTAGATGAGTGTAAAGTTCAGCCTGTTTCTCTTCAGGAGGAAAAAACATGATTTTGAACAAGTCTATGATTCTGATCAGAAACAAAAGCACTTTGAATAGAACTATGTGAAGACAAAAGTAAGCATAGTCACATACCACAGTCGCCTAAGTCTGACAAAATCATAGCATCCCCTTGTGCTATTAGTGGCTGAAAGAAAAGAAAAAGTTTCCCCAACAAAAGGCAGTCCCAACCTGCCAGGAATTTCATCTCTATTGTTTGTTGTAGCTCTCTTCCAAGCTTTTGAAGCGAAATATGTTACTCCTATAGTGAATAATGCGACCAAGATTATGTGGTAACAGTTCTGCACTACCAATAGTACCTCTTCTCTCATCAACAGGTTCAACATCTCTTGTTTTGTTGTTGCTCTTTCTCGAAACAATGGCTATGAAGGAAGACCAAATACTGAGGCAGTATGTCATATATGGTTCCTTAAAATGTTATATAAAAAGGGTATGACGGCAGCGTCACAGATCAGGTCAACATATGCTTTGATTTGTAAAATATTGGAACGAGGAGCATCTTCGAAGGATTGGTGACACAAAAAGTTGGAAGATTCGGATTACAATAAGACAGTCTAAACAAGTTTTTAAATATATAAGAGGACCATTTGTTTCTTGAAAAGAAAATCTCAAATTAATCATCCAACGTTATGTGTCATTGTACACTTCTTTTAAAATTATGTTCATTATAACTGGTTCTCTAAAAGGATTCTTTTTGTCTGTGTGTTTCAATTCTTTAAAACTTTATCACTAAATTAGTATCTCACATAGTTAATCTTATTATCAAGCTATTATCTCAAAAAAACTTTGTCGCCACTTTCTTCTTATATTGTGGCATATTTTGATCTTTTAAAGAATAATTTGACGACATATTCAATCTTTTAAAAGCAAATTTGGTCATAAAATGTTTAAAGGGTCAGTATATGGTTTAAATATTGAGAAATTATTTTGGTAACTACAACAATTGAACAACTAATTAATACTTTTTTATGCACTTTTGGAAAACAAAATCGAAAAAATTATATTTAATTATATTAAAAAAAACCTTCATAATAATTAATAAAAAAGGATAAAAGTTTGGAATTGTTCTTATCAAAGAGATGAGTTGAAGTCGTCTGGTGTGGATGTTTGAGTTGTACAACCCATTTCTTTTGTGAAGAGTTGTTGAGCTTAACTATTGAAGTCGAGTGATAATTCATTTGTAAAAGACTCTCTAACACCCACAAATTAATAAAGAATTTTAGAGTAATTGAATAAAAGGTGAGTGAAAAGTATTAAGTGGATCAAGAATACTTTCTAATATAGTATTTATAGGTTTTTGAGTTTGTATAATATTTTAGTAACTAATCTGGTGGTTATTGAATATTAAGCTAAAATACATGATAATGATAATTGTGATAATTGCATGTACTTAAGTTTCACTTTTATGAGTGGATCCTTGATAATACAAGAATTAATTAGAAATTTAAATTGATTAAAACGTGTTATTAAACATTTGATCAAGTGGACTAAACTAAATCAACTTAGTTGGGTTTAGATATAATTAGTACAAGGACTTAAATTTAAACCCCAATCATTGTAAAAAAATATGATCAAGTTTTTTTCAGTCTATTTATTTTACTACACACAAAAATTCAAATTTAATAAATGTAAATTAACAAATCTCAAAAACTTTATATGTTTTAAAAGCGTGTGAATAGCTTCTACTTAGGTATGTGCGTATATAATGGCGATACCAAATATTTATATAAGAAAGAGTTTTAGCAATAAAGTTGAATTTTATTTGAAATTATCAATACACAATTCTGTTGTTCAAATATTATTTTATTCTCATTTTGTTCTTGCTTTTGCATTATATTCTAGCATGAAAATGTCTACTTTCTTCTTAACTTTAAATATCTTATCATTATTATTATTTTCAACTGTTTATTTGATATTAACTAGATTAATAAACTTAACATGCTTCTATATAATTAAGAGATCTGACAAATAAAAATAAAATAATTAAGCTATAGTCAAAATCAAACTTCTTGATCTTAAACAAGCCAATTACATACACTTCAGCATAGATTAAATAAATCAAACCTAAAAATCATAATTCATATAAAACAAGCCAAGTATATATACACTTTGAATATAGTGTAAATAAATCCAACTTAGACATCATAATTCACATATTTAAACAAGCCAAATACATGCACTTTAAATATATATAAATCAAACTTATACATCATAGTTTTTTTTCATGTAAAGCTTGAGTTTAAATGTAGTTGAATCAAAATTTAGTAGGAGCTGAATGAGTTAATAATTGTGTGGGAAGAAATAGTGGAGTGAGGTGAAGTTGGATTATGATTTAACAGAGTTAGGATACTGATTGAAATGGCTTCCACTGTTGAACAGCTGTGTGAAAGCTCCTTCACATACAAGGAAATGGTGCATGTTGCGCCTGCCATTATAGATGAAAGTGATTGAACTCAGAATCATTAATCAAATATTTTCACTGATTTCATCACACGATTATTGGTCTCAGTGGAATGGTGCGTTTTCTTAGATTCTGATGCAACAAAATTGTGACGACCCACTTCGACTGGTCTAAGGATTTTCTTCAAATGAGTTATGTATCCTTCAACTAAAAATCGTATATATTGCTTTTCTTTTTTTTCCCAGAAAAAAGAAAATAAAATTGAATTGATATATGATGGAATGTCACTTAATCGTGAATGCCGGCAGAAAGAGAAAGGGTTTTAATCATAATTAGACGTGGAGAAGAAATGTGCATATATAAAATCATGTTTCTTTCCATAGATTTGGAATACAAAGAAATAAAAATTATCGTTTATCGTATTTATTTAGCTTAATTAAGTTTAAAGAGTTTTATAAATTTGTTACTTTCAACTCATCTTCTTAAAAGATTTTATTTTATTAAGAAATTTAAATATTTTTTATTTTTATTTAATTATCGTATTGTTTGATTTTGTTAGTAGTATGATTATTATTTCTATCTTTATGTCTCTAATTTATTGATCATCTCACATTGTTTTAGTCTAGGTTTAATTGAAATATACTCTATCTTTATGTCTCTTTTTATGTATGTTGGTTCTTGAATGACATCAATTCCTTTATCTGCTAGGATTTTGAATATATATGAGAATATAGTAAAAGTAACTTTATTGTGAGATATAAGAACTATAAATATATTGGATCTTATTTTAATAAAAAGAAAAAAGTAATAACGTGATACTAAATAATTTTCTTCGTTTTGATCATTATAATTTTGCACGATCTGGATTTAAAATCCTCGTGTTTGAAAACAAGAATTGCTTTCACTTTTATACACTCCATATATAGAGAGAGACACAGCTATAGCCTTAGGTGCATAAAAGTTATTTTATTTAATAAATATCACATTTTTAATAAAGTATTATGTATTTTTTAAAATAATTTGAGAACGTATTTTAAAATATATTTTCATAACTGAAAACTTACAAATTTTTTTATATATACAGTATTACAAGTGCTAAATCACCAAATTCCAAGTGTTACTAATAGCATTCATAAATATATAATTAAGGCTTATGTATGCATTGAATTATAATTTTTATATAAAAAAATAATTAATATTATAAAAATGTCTCAAATTAGAAAAAACTTATGTTACTTACTAAATCAACTTTTCTGATAATAATAGTTCATAATACTAAAGAAGAATTTTTTTATATTATTAAAAAATAGGATAAAATATCGCTTGGTTGAGAAGAAAAAAAGGAATAATAATAATAAAAGCAGGAGAATATTTTCTACTGTATCTTAAAATTCAATACCTCATTTTCTTATGTAGTTCTCATAATTTATCACATTAGCAAAAGTTAATAAATAATTTTAAAAATATTCAAATTAATTTATAATCAAATAAGTATAATTACAACACTTGAATTTAGTTAAATAATTATTTCAAAAAAAATGCTAACACTGAGGAGATTCCTGACTAATGGGGATTCAGTTTCACATAAATTATTAGTTTATTTTCTTACAACATAGAGAACATATAACATTGTCTCCAAATACAGGAGAAAAACATATTTTACATTATAATATAAAAATTATAATATTTCAAACTAATAACAGGAATATTTTAATTCTTCTAGAAAAGTGAATGTTGTTGACATTATAAAAAGTAACAATGTCACATATTTACAAAATAGTATAAATTTGAGTTTTGATGGAATAATTAAACTTTTATAAATGGATGATTTTCATGTGTGGTTCATAGTATATGATACTATAGAATATACCTTCTTCAACTTTCTCCTCATCACCCTGTTAATGATCATCATTTGTAGTCAGAAAATGACCCAAACAAATATTATCTCCAATCGATCACTCAGACTCTTGCAATCTCAATTTTATTGCATTTTAACGTTTACTTTTTTTACTTTATATTGTTTCAGAACTAATTTAAAATATGCAAATACCAGAAAATTAGTTTTTGACATTTAATTTCATAATAATGAAAAACCCAAAGTCTGAATATATATTTCTTCAATTTTATGCAAAACTTCACGACACACTCAATTAAAGCTGATTAGAATAATTTTTATCATCACTGTTAATATTACTTTTCCTTTATTCTTATTATCATTATTTCAGTAATGTTTTTCCATCTAAGTCTGCAAAATAGTTTATGCATTCATTACTTTTTTTTTATGTATCTCTAAACTTGCTACTATAATTAGTATTCACTTAACATTGGATTTATTTATCTTTAAGTGATTCCCTTTCAGACACTTTTTTTTATATTATTATTAGTAGTAGTATATATCTTTAGAATTACCCCTCCTTTATAAATTTAGATGTTTTTTCCTGCACCCTGCATTTTTTTTTTCTGCACTCCTACGTTCATGTGTAATTAAAAAAATATTTCTATGACTTTTTAAAAACCCTAATGCAACATACCATGATTAATATTTCTTTTTTTCCTTCTCTGCCATCATTTTACAGAGAGCAAAGAGAGTGCAAAGAGCTGCAGTAAATTGGATATTCTTCACAGTTTTGTGGAGATTGTTCGTTTTCTGACTAATTTATTGGTGGATTTGAGATTTCAGAATACAATTTTTAAGGTTCCGGACAAGACATTATGTAATAAGTCAAAAAAAATCATTTTGATCCATCACTCCATAAATTAAAAAAGACTTTCAAAACACTCCCTCATGCAGAATACAAAAATTTTACTTATAAATTAGTAAATTACCCTCTACCAGTGTCAACAATCAACCAAAAAAATGGCAGCCATGGGAGTTCCTTTCAAATAAAAATAGCAAGACTAATTTTGGAATTTTTAAAAATGCAACGGTGCAGGAAGAAAAATATAAGGGTGCATATAGAAACATCCTATAAAAATCTTGTTTGTTACCCAGTTAAGGCCCACAATTGAATCCAGCGTAGCTGTAAGCCCAAAATTCTTCGGCCAGAAGTCTGCAAAATATTTTCTAAAGGCATCTATCTATCTACATAAGCTAACTATTTTTTTTTTTCAAAGTCAACATCAATTCCTTTTCAGTTATATAAAAGTAGATATATTGTTTTTGCTCTTTACTATTATATTGCATTTGATAATTGAGAATTGATGCAATACACAGGCACATTATTGGGAAACATATATTTTATGTACATAAAAATACATTAAAAATTTTATTATTTTTATATTATTGAAAGAAAATAAAAATAAATAAATAAATATATATATATATATATAATTTATATATTTTTTAAATAAGACATTCACTTGCCCATTGTTATAAATGAATAATATCTCAAATAGATATGAATTTATCTGTTTATAAATATCTAAAGAAATGAACACTCGCCACCTAGAAGGAATGTGAGTTAATATAAATTCTGAAATTGTAATTTTTGTTTCTTTTGTACAAACTCAATTTGATTCGGTGATAGAAATTATAAGGATTGACAATGAAAATAAAAATTAATGACTGGTTTTTATGTTAATAAATAAATAATACACTAAACTTTTTTTTATGTAAACACACCTAATATTGTTGAGAGAAAATATGTACATCTATTAAATGTAAATGTAGTAAGAGCACTCATTACACAATTCAATTTACTAAAAATTTAATGGACTTATGTTGTATCACATTATTCTTTCATTATTAATATATTTTCAAGAGAAGAGATGATTAATTCTATCTCATTGACTATACTAAGAGAAGAAAGAGTATTATCAATTTTATGTATTAAAACAAACAATAACATATTAATATTGATTGCAATTCAATATCATTCGTTATAATTGGACATGTCTACATATGAACTTCAATTTTAAATCAAAATAATATAATAAACATGGAATAAATCACTTTCAAAATATTGATGTTAAGCGTCTACTGGAGACTAACAACTAATTCATTACAAACACATTTATTATTGTTTCAATTGATAAAAATGTACTTTGTTGAATAAAAAAAACTAAAATTTATTAATTAGATTAACTATTAGACTACATAATGTATCACTCGTTCAAGGTTTAATGGAATACTGTGAATATTGCACATTTTATTACACATCATTAATTACTTTACAATATTGTTATAACACTAATTTTATTAATAAAACAGTTTTTTTCATTAATAAAGATTAGTTTACTACAAATTAAAATGTCAATTTACCGTTTCACTTTAACATTTTTCTTTCCTAATTTATTATTAATTTTTTTAAAGTATTCCTTTTACTTATTATTTTTTTCAAAGTGTAGTTTTTATCTCTTTTTTCATTTCTTTCTTAATCTTTTCAATTTTTTCCTTTTCATAATTTTAATATTACAAGTAAAAAAAAAAAGGCTAAAGTACCTACATGGTGTAATTTAAACTTTTATTACTTATTTGGGATTTGTTTTTTACATAATTGAGTTAAGGTGTGCCGCATCAAGTAAGAAATCCTGTAGATGGAAACGCATTTGCAGGTGAAGAGGAAGTGAATTTTTTTAATTTTATTACACATATATTTATAAAAATTTAATTTTTTTTATATTATCTTAAAGAGAATGGTAAAATTTAAATTCATAACAATTTGTTAATTGTAATTATATATATATATTACAATGTTATATAAATTTGTCAAAATTAAATAATAACATGTAAATATAATAAATAAGAATATAAATTCGACAATTAACATTTCATTTATATTCTCATTTATCATACTTAAATCTTATATTCTCATTTATTATACAATAATAACGTTGTGAATAGGATAATTATTTTATATTTATGAAGTAGTATCGTGTACAGTGAGTTTGACCTGCACTTTTTTATTTGTATTAGTCTAGCATTCATTTAAGCCACTTTATTTGTGTTTCACCGTTGGGCGATGGTTATTGAAGATATTTTTCGCTTTTATTGTAATAGAATGACATATTTTTACTAGAATGGTAATAATTTAACTTTAGTTAAATAAAAAAATTGGTCTAACAATTTAAGAATAATAACATTTTAATTTTAATATGTATTATTGTATTATTAAAGTTGATTATAAGGTGGCAGTATTTTTTTTAAAGTATTATTTTTTTGTTTTCATTATCACTCCTCTGGAATGAAATAGAACCAGTCAGTCAACCTTGACCTCAAATGACAGCGGTTTCGGCACGGTGCGACCTACGAAGTCAATCCTCTTTTTTCTAAGAAAAATTAAAACAAAATAAACTTTTTAAGATTAGGGTCAAACCATCTCATAACTTGTAAAAATTGGTCATAGCAGTTAAAAACGATGGAAATTAGAAAAAGAAGATGAAAAACCACCCTTTATCATTTTTTTTATTTTTTATTTTTCTATCATTCTTTTAATTTTATATTTTTAGTTTCATTTAGTCTAATTTTTTTAAAATAATTAAAAAACATTTGAATATTACGTTAGAGTATGAATTATTTTATCAATTATTAATATTTTTTATCTTATAAAATATATAATTTAGTATTTTACATTAATTTATAATTTTAGTCTTTATTTCTCATAAATTTATAATATTTTATATTTTAAAGTATATAATAAAATTAACGTAATTACGGCCTATTTAATCACTATTCAATTATAGGTAAACTATTAAATATTGTATCACTGTTGCTCATTCAATCTGAATTTAAAACATTGGACAAAGGAATAGTGAGCAATTTTTTTAAAGGTATGTTACTTACTGTTCATGATATTAATTTTGGACTATTTGATTAACAGTGTTTTTTATAAGAGAAATCAAGACCAAATTGAATACCATACCAACCAATTATCATTATTTCTATCATATCAATCACTTAAGTTTATTTGTTCCTCTTTTAGTTTTCAATAAACAAAAAAATATGTAAGTGTAAGCTTTGTGCTGTTTATTTTGGTAAGAAATACCATCGGTTCTATAATTTATTTTAGTTTCTAAAATTTATTTTATAAATTTTTTTTAGAGCGAAAATATAACTGTTCCTATTAGGGAGATATGACCTAGAGAATTATTGAAGTCTTCTCCTTCTTCCTTCGGTCGGGCAGGTGACCGGTGATGAGCTGAGATTCTTGTCGTCCTCTTACTTCTCATTCGGCACTCGACCTCGGGTGAACACCGGATGGTGGGGTACCTGCGAAGGCACTCTGACGCTCAAGTCAGTAAAGCGGGTGGTCAGCTCTCAGGTAGGTGAACAGTAATAAATGACATACCTTACTCCTTGGGATGCGTGCTATTTATATTATTCTA
>Ga0123342_1005651_pt1 | contig 17930 bp, 9 predicted proteins | sample Turbeawhitnodule_FD_89960 | JGI IMG/M metagenome (GOLD analysis project Ga0123342, IMG submission 89960) | Root nodule microbial communities of legume samples collected from Mexico - Turtle bean Mexico white nodule | ecosystem: Host-associated > Plants > Roots > Nodule | place: Mexico: Nepantla...
CTGCCACGGCCTCCCTAACAAAATGTGAGTTGCCTCCATTGGAACCACATCACACAAGACATTGTCATTATATTGTCCTATGGATAGGTTCACCTCCACTTGCTTACTCACTGTCATCTCTCCTTCTTCACTAAGCCATTGAAACTTGTATGGCCTTGGGTGCGGTTTTGTCTCCAAATTCAATTTGGTAACTAGTCTTGAGCTAGCTACATTGGTGCAACTTCCTCCATCAACTATGAGTGAACATCTTTTCCCTTGAATGGAACATCTAGTATGAAAAATATTTTCCCTTTAGGTTTGGTCCAAAGCTTGCATTTTGCTTCCTAAAAGCCTTCGAATCATCAACAAATCACCCTCCAATGCATCCAACTCCACCTCTACATCTTCCTTCTATTCTTCACTTGAAGGTTCACTATCTATTTGTCCATTTGATAACATGTACATTTTTTTTTTTGTTGGACATTCTGCAGCATAGTGTCCTCTTTCGAAGCATTTGAAACATTTTACATCACTTGTCTTCCCTTTAGGTGGTGAATTATTATATCTATTAGATGACTTCCCACTAGAAGACGTGGTTGAAATTGAGGAAACTCCTTTATCCTTCATAACCTTATCCTTCCAGTTGGAATTATTATTATTGTTAGAACTCCTCCTCATAATTTCTTTCCTCTTGAGTTGTTGTTCTACTTGGTTAGCCTTGTGCAACAAGTCCTCCATGTCAACATACTCTTGCAGCTCCACAACATCCCTAATATCGTAGTTCAGTCCATTCAAAAACCTAGCCATGATTGCTTTGTTTTCTTCATTCATTCCAGCTCTAATCATGGTTACCTCCATCTCTTTAAAATACTCTTCCACACTTTTATTTCCTTGAGTCATTCTTTGAAGCTTGAGTTGCAAATCCCTATTGTCACTTGCTGGAATATATCTCTTTCTCATAATCCTTTTCATCTCTGTCCAAGATTCTACCATGGGTTCTTCATATCTAATTATGTCCCTTTGGTATTTATTCCACCAAGTTAAGGCATAATCTGAAAATTCAGCTGCTGCCAACTTCATCTTTTGCTCCTCATTATACTCATTGCAAGCAAACACATGCTCTACTTTAATTTCCCACTCCAAGTAAGCATCAAAATCACTCTTCCCTTTGAATGTGGGAATATTTAATTTTATCCCATCAAATCTCAGTTGTCTTTATTCTCCCTCATTTTCTTTTCTCCTCCTCCTATCTCCCCCTCCATTTTTTGATTTACTTGTTGTGCTTGCTCCATTTTGATCCAACCTCTCATGGAGTCCATCACTTTGTTGTTTCATTATCCTTTCCAAGTGTTGTTGTATTTGAGAAAGTCCACTATCTGACGATTCCCCTGCCATGCTCAAGTAAACAAATTACAAATAACAATATGTTTGGGCCTCACACCACTTTCTCACATGTTTACACTCAACACTCGTGTTTCACACAATAAGGCTTTTTTTTCTAATGATCACACTGTCTTTTACCACTCTTTCTCTACTTAAGGTTCTTACAAGAATCAAGCAATCAATAATCAAAAATCACTTTCAAATGTAGCAATCAGAATCAATTAAAAAAAATAGTAAAGAACAAAATAGTGAAGAACAATTTCACTGTCAACAAACAAGCAAGATAATTAAAAACAACAAGTAAAACAATAGATAGAGAAAATAAAATATGTAGACAGGACACTTTTAGAACTTTTAACAAACAGCAAGTATGCACTGGATAAGTGCTATTTCTTTTATGTTTTCCTCTTGTTCTTTTATTTTTCTATTTTTTTTCCTCTTCTTCTTCTTCTTTTTTCTTTTTCTATTTCTGTTTCTTATTTTTTTTTAAATAAAATCAAAAATAAAATGAGCAGTATCGTAACAGTACCACCGTGAACAGTGCAGAACAGTGGCAAATGAACAAAGAAAAAAAACAGAATGCACAAATGTATTATCACTTAAACCTTTGCTTTGAATACCAACTGATATGAATCCAAATAGAAATGACAGTAAAATTAGAAATTTAGGGTTACGGAACAGAATAAATTCAAAATAGTAACAATAAAAACCTGGATAAAGGAAGACGCCACAAACAAAGTTTGATAAGTCTAAGGATGATCACCACAAGAATTGGTGGATTCTTGATAAGATCGCAAGATGCAGGGAAAAACCCTAGCAGAGAAATACTCTCTCTTAAAATTGCTAAAATATTTGTCCTTCATTCTGAGTTCCAACAGTGTATAAATACAAATAGAGCTATAGGTCTTTTCTTGTTTGTAAGAAAATAAGACGAAACTATAATCTTTATATTTCAAGATGGATCATTTACCCAGTGGTTAAGTTGATACTTTCCATCTGGTTCTGGGGGGTTCAAATCTTACTCGACGCAACATAATAATATTATTCTATTTTTAAGGATCCAAACATGTTGTCCATGTAATCAGCGAAATCTTTTTAAATTTTGGGCAATTCAACAATTGAGCCAAAATATTAGCCACCTTGTGCTGTAAAGTCTCTTGGACCTTTTTAAGCCTTGCTTTTGGCATGGATTCGCCGTTCCTGCTCACTATGCCCTTTGGTTTGGATGTCATCATCATTCCATACTCTATAAATTATTACTCTTGTTTTAAAACATGTCTTCATTTTCTTATAAGTGCCTCGTGAAAAAGGAAAATACCATTCATGTTTATACCTCTAGTTTCCTTTGGGGAACAAATCTTCTCCTAACTTAGTGTACCTATTATCTTCCTTCACCCCATAAAACCTTAATATGGATTCCAATAAACTATTGGGCCACTTTGTTTAATATCATAGAAAAGGAAAAGTAGAAAAATGGTATAGGTTTTTGCACAAAGTTAATTAAACACAATCATCTAACAAAGGATAATACATTATGCTTCCACTCATTTAGTTTATTACTAGCTTTTTTAATAATGGGTTTCCACAACTCTTCTCTCTTGGGTTAGCCACAAATATCTAGAAGGGAATTTCTTAATTATGTAATTTAACTTGTCATCAAAGTGTTTAATCAATTTACTTTCAACCCTAAAACTATTTCAAAGATTCATGTGAACCACATTTTCCATTGTACCACCCCCCAAAGGTGTTGTTTATGTATTGTAGTATATCCACTACAACCTCATTCATCCCTACTTTGTACCTAAAGTGTATCTTATTACTTCTCACATCAACTTACTCAACAAATCTCTTGAAATTATGGAAAGTAGGAAAGCTACTGGATCTCCTTATGTCAAGCCTATATACATTACAAATTCTTTATTGAGACTCTTGTTTACTGAAACTGATAATATGTTAGAATCTGAGCACCCCTTGATCCATGTTCTCCATTTTTCAAAAAAATAATAATCTTTTTAGCATTTTGAGTAAGAAGTTACAGTTCACATGTTATACACCATTCATAATTCACTTCAAATACCAACCAACCTTTTATTTCCCTTTATGCATCTTCAATAACTTCATTTGCCACCAAAATACTTTGAAAAAAGTTTTTTTAGATGTGTGCATGGATTAAATACCAAGAAGAAGACTTGAGACTAAAATTTGTATTGTGTCTTTATTGGACCTTTAGAGTTGTTTATACATTTTTTGTAATTAGAAACGGGTTAAGCCTAGGTCCATGTTGGGCAGAGTCGATGTGAGTCCACGTTAGGGTGAGTTGGGGTGAGCCCATGTAAGGCCGAGTAGGATCGATCATGTGTTGGGCCAAATCATGTTGGGTCCACGTTAGGGCACATTGGGCCAAATTAGGTTGGTTCCACGTTAACTGAGTCAAATAAGGCCTATATTAAGTCGATTTAGCCCAAGCTAGGTCAAATTGAGTTAGGACAGGTAAGGTTTAAATCCAGAAAGGTAGAGTTGGATCAAAGTCATGTAAGGTTAGGTCATGTTGGGTGAAGCGCAATGCGGGTTAGGTGAAGCCCAATGCAAGTTGGGCCCAAATAGGTTAGGTTGGGGTTGGACAAAATTGGGTTAGGTTGGGTCATGATAAACCTATGTTAGCCTAGGTAATGATGGGTCAATGCGAGGCCGAGTCATGATGCGTTAGGTTCACCGTATGTCACGATGGGTTAAGTTAAGCCCATGCTAGACTTTGTCTAACCATGCTAACCCCATGTTAACCTAGGTCTGTCCAAATTGAGTCAATTCAAATCTAAATTTAAATCTAATTTTGAAAATTGTGATAACTAAATTTAATCTAATTTAAATTGGATTGAAAAAATTAAAGTCAATTTGATATAGTTAAAATATATCTAGATTTTTTATCCAATCCATATAGATGTGGATTGACTTTAGATTGAATTTTGAAAATTTCAATCCATGATCACCCATATAAGTACTTTTCTCTAACTTATAACTTGGTAATAATCCTTTAGATGGTGGACTTTAATCTTTTTTAAAAAAATGTTATTATGATATTTTATGAGTAAGACACACATTTTGATAAATAAAATAAGTGTACACTTCTTTGTCACATCTTTTTCCATTACAAAACTTCCCTCATTGTTATATTTTTGTTATATTTATTAATATATTTACTTTTCCACTTTAGCTTTTCATCTGAGAGTAATATTTCTTGTAAGTTTCTTAATTTGTGTCATCTATTATGAAGTGTTAGAGTAAAAGTCCAACATCGTGCATTTTTTTTATTAAAGTTTTTAAACCAACAAGCCATGTAGCTACGTCTAATAAGACGAAGATCAGATTATACAATTGCATCGTCTCATAGATGATAAGAACACTGAGCATATTACCAAACAACAACTAATTGAAGATCAATGAAGATTAAATGATAAGTACACATGAAGACTATAAACTAACTTAAAGTTTGTCACTTAGAGAATGTCTTGAATTGTCACCAGGAGAGACTGTGGCAAAACAAAAGTTACAACATGTGTCAACTCTCTTAAAATCAGTTATTTTAAACTTTGGCCCATGTATCTGTCATGTACGGTGTGCACTTTTAATCATTATTTATTGTAAGAGATTATGATAATAAGGAAGATAAATATTGGCAGTTATTAAAGAGGTTGTGTTTCAAAGAGAAGAGAAATTAATGTTGCATGCAATGCATTAAATGCTTCTCAACATTTAAAACTCACCAGACATAAGCATAAGAAAACAAATACAATGAAGAGGTTTCAAAGTTGAATGTGTGATAAGTGCCTAATTTTTGTAATATTTCATATTGAAATATAGGCATCTATGAGTATTAATTTCTAATTTATATATAAAATAATCCTTAATTTATGAATTTATATCTTTTACATTTTTTATGATCTTTAATTGAATAAGAGCATTTTATTCTCAAATTTGGTGTCAATTGCAGGTTTCTAGAGAAGAATGGAGATTTGGACTAAATAAGAATGATATATGCTAAAATGAGAAAGTTGGAAGGCTCAAAATGCTTAAAAGAGAGAGAGAAAAAGTCCAACCCAACAGGGAGAATGTGTCAGATTAATTGGGCTAATTTTATGTTTTTATGAACAAGCCCAAAACGCAACGTGGGAAGTCACCTAACCCTAGCAAATTAGGTTAAACAGGGGGCTATATGCACAACCCTAGTGTGCCATATTGAGACGAAAACATCATTGAGTGAATTGTAACCAAATGGGATAATGGAAGGTGCTAGACGTATGTGTGGCTAATTGTATTCTTTGGGATTGGGAGTAATTTGTTCAAACCCTTATGTATTGAGGTGATATTTAATTATGATATAATATTTTGTTCTTGATTGATTATTGATATTGTTGTTTTGCTTTTAAATATTTGTGACATGTTTGAGGATCTTAAATCTGTCTCGGAAGTATTTTTAGAGTTTTGACCTAAACCATAATACTTAACATATGTGAGTGCTAGGAATAGAATTGAAATGTTAATTGCTATTAACATCTGAGCTTGATTCTAAGTTGTTCTTATAATTATGTGAGGGATCGTTATTTAGGAAAAATTATTTAGAATTTTATATGCTAGTAATCAATATAAATGACTTTTATACGAGCATTAATTTCAATAAAAGAACATAATGTTAACATGTTAATCAAAATACGTAAGAGTGAGACAGATGAAACTTAATCCCTATTTTTCCAACTTGAAGCAACCAATTCTTTGTCTGTTTTCTTATTGATCATCGCCAACACAACCACTTTCAACACACTTTTTATTGTTTTGTTTTATGTTTAGCAATTATTATACACTACAAGAAAATCATGAAATAGAAACCAATTTTTAGAGACCAAAATAATTAGTTGCAATAGTAACTAAATTAGAGACCATTTTAGAAACTAAAAACAAATTGATTTCTAAATTAGTTTCTATTATTGTTAAATAGTTTCTAAATTGGTATCTAATTAACAACCAAAGTTTTTGCTACCAAATTTAGAAACTAAATAATTGGTAGTTAAAACCTTGGTTGCTAATTAGATACTAATTTAGAAACTATTTAACAATAATATAAACTAATTTAGAAACCATTTTTTTTAGTTTCTGAATTGGTCTCTGATTTAGTTACTATTGCAACTAATTATTTTGGTCTCTAAAAATTGGTTTCTATTTCATGATTTTCTTGTAGTGATACTTGATAATTCACTGTTCTTTGTGGGATCGATATCTGTCATTCGAAATAAATTATTACTTCTGACAACACGATGGTGCATTTATCGTAGAAAGTCATCCAGTTTTTGGCACGTTGCCAGGGAACAAGTTTGAATTTTTTAGTAAAAATTCCTAAATATTGTTAATATTCTAACTATTTTTATTTTTTTGTTAGTAGTTCTTAAATTGTTTATATTTTTTTATTGTGTTTATATTTTGTTACTATTTTTATTTTGCTTTATATACAAATTTTGTTTTATTTGATCAGATTTCATTTTCTTTTAATTTGTGGATTTATTTTTAATATTTTAATCTTTATTTTTGAATTTATTTACTTTTATTTGTTTTTATTTATTTTCATATATATTCAGCTTTTAAGTTATTTTTAGATTTTTGAATTTATTTTTATTTTATTTTATTTTCATATTTATTTTATTTTATTTTTCAAAAAAGAAAGAGAAAGTTAATTTTTGCATGTGAATATTTTTAAAGTTTTTTTAATATGTTTTTTAATTGTTTTTATGTTAATATTTTTTTAAAAAAATTGTTTTGTTTACCGTATTCATTTTATTTTATTTTGTTTTTTGGTTTTATTTTGATTTTGATTGTGATTTTGATTTTGATTTTATTTTGTTATGTGTATTTTTATTTTTTGTGAATATTTTTCTTATTTTGTTTTTATTTGTTTTCAAAATTATTTTATTTTATTTGTTTTTAACTTTTTTTAAAAGAAAAAAAATATACTCTATTTTTTTTCACTAATATTTTTAGGAAGAAAACAACATGACAGAATAACAAGCACCACCTCCTAGGAGGACACTTGGAGATTATGTCATGTACCAAGGGACAAGGCATTTTTCTAGTATTGCAATACCTGCTACCGTCAAGGCTTTGGAAATAGAACCCGATTTTCTCACTCTCACTAGTTCCTTTGAATTTATAGCAATGGATCATGAGGATCCATATTCACATTTGTATACATTTTATGAATTGGTGGGAACAATGGGCTCTCAATCAGGTGATCTTGAAAATGTTTATATGCACTTGTTTCCTTTTTCATTGGCAGGAAAGGCTAAATAATGGCTCAAATCACTTCCAAATCAGAGTCTCACTAGCTGGGAAGATGTAGAGGAAAAATTTCTACAAATATTTTTCCCAATTTCTTATCATCTATGAGACGATGCATTTGTATAATTCGATCTCTATCTTATTAGATGTAGCTACATGCCTTATTGGTTTAAACACTTTAATAAAAAAAATGCACGATGTTGGACTTTTACTCTAACACTTCATAATAGATGACACAAATTAAGAAACTTACAAGAAATATTACTCTCAGATGAAAGGCTAAAGTGGAAAAGTAAATATATTAAATATAACAAAAATAGTGGATAAAAAACATAACAATGAGGGAAGTTTTGTAATGGAAAAAGATGTGACAAAGAAGTGTACACTTATTTTATTTATCAAAATGTGTATCGTACTCACAAAATATCATAATAACATTTTTAAAAAAAGATTAAAGTCCACTATCTTAAGAATTATTACCAAGTTATAAGTTAGAGAAAATTACTTATATGAGTGATCATGGTTTGGAATTTTCAAAATTCAAGCTAAAGTTAATCCAAATCTATATGGATTGGATTTAAAATCTAGATACATTTTAACTATATCAAATTGATTTTAATTTTTTCAATCTAATTTAAATTAGATTAAAATTAGTTTGCACAATTTTTGAAATTGGATTTAAATTTATATTTTAATTGACTCGATTTGGACAGACATAACTTAACATGAGTTAGCATTGTTAAACAAAGTCTAGCATGGGCTTAACTTAATCCATTGTGACATAGGGTGAACCTAACACATCATGACTCGGGCTCACCTTGACCCATCATGACTTGGACTCAGCTTAACCCATCATGACTTGGGTTAGGCATGATGTAGCCTAACATGGGTTTAGCTTGACCCAACCTAACCCAATTTTGTCCATCCCCAACCTAACATGTTTGGGCCCAACTTTCATTGGGCGTCACCCAACTTGCATTGCGCTTCACCCAACCTGACCTAACCTTACATGACTTTGATCCAACTCTACCTTTCTTGATTTAAACCTTACTTGACCTAACTCAATTTGACCTGGCTTGGACTAAATCGACTTAATATAGCCCTTATTTGACTCAGTTAACGTGGAACCAACCTAATTTGGCCCAATGTGCCCTAACGTGAACCCAACATGATTTGGCCCAACATATAATTGATCCTACTCGGCCTTACATGGGCTCACCCTAACTCGCCCTGACGTGGACTCACATCGACTTTGCCCAACATGGACCTAGGCTTAACCCGTTTCTAATTACATAAAATGTATAAACAACTTCGAAGGTCCAATAAAGACACAATACAAATTCTAGTCTCAAGTCTTCTTCTTGGTATTTAATTCATGCACACATCAAAAAGAACTTTTTTCAAAGTATTCTGGTGGCAAATGAAGTTATTGAAGATGTATAAAGGGAAATAAAAGGTTGATAAGTATTTGAAGTGAATTATGAGAAGGTGTTTAACATGTGAACTGTAACTTTTTACTCAAAATGCTAAAGAGATTATTATTTTTTTGAAAAATGGAGAACATGGATCAAGGGGGTGCTCAGATTCTAACATATTATCAGTTTCATTAAACAAGAGTCTCATTAAACAATTTGTAATGTATATAGGCTTGAGGTAAGGAGATCCACTAGCCTCCCTACTTTCCACAATTTCAAGAGATGAGCTGAGTAAGTTGATGTGAGAAGTAATAAGATACACTTTAGGTACAAAGTAGGGATGAATAAGGTTGTAGTGGATATACTACAATACATAAACAACACCTTTGGGAGGTGGTACAATGGAAAATGTGGTTCACATGAATCTTTGAAGTAGTTTTAGGGTTGAAAGTAAATTGATTAAGTGTTTGTTCGAAGACATGAGAACTATTAAACACTTTGATGACATGTTAAATTACATAATTACGAAAATTCCCTTATAGATATTTGGGGTCAACCCAAGAAAGAAGAGTTATGGAAACCCATTATTAAAAAATCTAATAATAAACTATATGAGTGGAAGCATAATTTTGAGCGAGAGAGAGAGGGAGATGTGCATACTCTTGAGCAACCCACTCAAGAGTCTTTCACTAACAAATATTCTACACCTCTTTAGGTCACAAGTACTCTCAACATCTTCAGGTTCTTCAAGTATTCTCTACCTCACACAATATTTTTAACCTTTGTATCTTTAGAAATTATTTTAACCTCTCTAGATACAATGTCTGAATCTCCCCTTGAGATAAAGGACCTCTCAATACAATGGAAAAAACTTGTGTTTAGAGAGAGCAATGAAAGCTCACTAGGTATACTTTACAATGGTGAAGAATTTACAATGGTTTAGCACACTACACAATTCTTACATGTTGCTCTCAATTAGTAGATAAGAAATTGTATACTCACTTCTAAGACATAACTACAAAAAGCTTTTACGTACACTTGAGTATTTTGTATGATGCACGCAGGAACACAGTTTTTGTGTTCTTCACCCGTGATGTCTTTTTATAGACTTCTGGAATGTGTATGTCGCAACTTTTAGGGTTTCTTCAATTTTTCATATAGTCATTAGACGTTTGCTATAAAAATAACTTCTTTGATTGATCTTTGTGTTTAAGGCTTTTCAGTATATGCTCAATTTGTCACATTATTCTTTCTTCTTCAATGCCCTAAACGCTGGATATGCAATTTTCTATTCTGATCCTATATGCGCCTTTTGAAACTCCTGAAATATTTCAAAATGTTTCTTTACTCGCATTGATGTGAACGTTGACGCTGAATCAACCTTTGGATATTCTTTTTCTTATTTCGTTAACCATTTTTAACGTGTTAGATGCTCAATAAAGAAATTTTGGCTTTAATGACATCTTCATGTTTGTATGTTGTATTTGAATTTCAAATACTTTCTTCATTAGTATGAACTCTATCTGTTGAGTTTTGACTATCTCTGGACTTGTATATATCCATTATGCACTATTCATCTTCTTCTTTGTAGTAGACGCACAATATGAAATGTTCTAATATTAGCTTTCATTGCATTTTTCCACGTGTTTGTGTTTTGAAAAATCTTTCTTTCTAAATGGCTTTGTTTTATATTCTTGATATTCCTTTATATTCATTCATGTGATTTATGTTTGTCAACTTCTTCTTCTCCTTCTAGCTTTGTGCTTGTCTTCAAGTCCCTTTAATAATTTATGGGAACAAATAAGTATCAATGAATAATAAATCTTACCATTTAAATCATAGGTATCACAAAAACAATATCTCTTGATTATATAAAATTTCTATGACAGTTAACTTTGTGTTTAGAAACATTCGAAGTTAACATTGATTAAGAACGTTGAAGCACAATTAATTTTGACTTGGATATTATTCCATTAATCAAATTTTGGAAAACCTTTGATAAAGAAATAATTTAATTTCTATTTTTTTGAAAGCTTTTACAATAATAAACTCTTTAATCAAATTTATTCTAAAACATTTAATCCATTAATCTTATTTGAAAATAATGTTTACTAAAATAAAAAATGTCAAATAAGATTTGGAAAACATAACCGCAATGTCATAAAATATTCCAAAAATGTAAAAAATTAAGCATAAAATTTTTCCTATTTATAACATTCCATGTGACGCTTGGATAATACGTATATCGTCTTATATGTGTATTTTTCAACATGCGTCTGATACTTATAGGTGTATGCATCTGCTATGTGTTGCTTCTAAAGTGTTTCAACACTTGGATCATCTAGTATGATCATACTTTAGCTTCATTGTCTAATGCAATTTCTCCACGAGCTTCGTCTGATATCTCTTTTGTCTTGATAAGCGTTTCATCGTATGTGATGCTATTACATCTGATTAACTTTTATGCACAACGATATTTTTTTTCGATGTTCTCTTTGGGTGAATCATTTATTTCAAGGATGAACATAAAGAGTGGATCATTTAATAAGTTTTTATCAATGTTTCATCTAATAGCCTTTTTCTCTTGTTGTATTGTCTAGTGAGTCTTGCTCACTTTCTCTTTTACCTTTTTCTAATCTTGTACTACACATGAATGGGATTTTTCATATCACGTTACACCTTACAGTGCCCCAAAGCTTTGTATAAACATTGTTGTGTTCAAACCAACAAACTAGGAGAGTGAACTTAAATCATTGTATACGTTGAAAGACATTATCGTCTTTAGTGAGAAAAATTGTGATAATTTAATCACTCAGACATTGAATTTGTCTTGAGCGAGAAGTGACTTGTTTAAAGAATACTTAGTTAAGTCAAGAGTGACTTGTGGTAAATAATACTTGAACGAGGTTAGTTAGGACTGACTGAAAGACAAACAAATACTCGGGTTATGTCAGGAATGATTTGTGAAAGAATACTTGGGTTGAGAAAGAAATATCTTTGTGAAAAAAATGCTTGTGTGTACTTCACAACGATAGTCTACCTAGTAGAACTTGAACAGTAAGAATTGAACGTAGTTTATGTAATTAGACAAACCAATATAAAAATATCGAGTATCTTTTCATTTTCAAATTTGTTGTATTGCATGTTATAATGGTTAAACTAATAAATAGAAGAAATAAGCTTTTAAAATTAATCTTGCAAATTTTTTTGACAAATCATCTCATTTTCATTCACGTATTGTTTGTCCTTACATGATCAGACGATACAAGCGAAAAACTATGAATTTTTAGAAAACACAATTGATGTAGGACCATCAAGCCACAATAACTTTTGGCTAAGAAGATAAAAGAAAATAGAGCTTTGATTAAAACATCAATTTCCAATAGTCTTTTTCATTTTCTTAGTCTTGTAAATTTGTATAGAGTAGTATAGGTTTATTTTGGCTTGTAAATTTGTATAGGTTTATTTTGGTCATGTATTGAACTTATTTTGGGTCATATATTGGACCAAGTATAGTAGGATGTAAATAGGATATGAGAGTCTAGCTAGGGTTACATTTGGGTCTCTTTGGGTCCAAAGCAACCCTAAACCGTCTAGGGTAAAGGAGGAGACACATGGACGTGATTTGGCACAATGTTGAAAGCGTGGCAGCTAGTTGGATGGAGGCGTGGACAACATGCATGTACACTTGGCAACACACCAATGAGAGTTTTCTCATCCATTCACAAAATGTCACTTGTATCTCCATAAATGGAGAGGATTTGCTCCAATTAGAGAATGTCACTTGTCACCATCCTATGAGTGGATAAGTTTTTTCTTAAATTTGACACCAATTAGCACTATAAATAGAGGCGTTAATCACTTTTGAAGGAGCTTAGAATTGATATAGAAGTACTTTCAAATTTTTAGCACACTTATCTTTTAACTCTCTCCTAATTAGCACCATTGTGAGTGTTTAACTCACCTCTTCTAAGCCTTAACTTTCGTACTCCAATTCATCTTCTCCACACGATTTTCTTCCTCCATTGAAGCCACAACAAACTTCCATCAAACCACAGCAAGACAACAAAATCAAAAGACACGTGCTGATGCAACTAGGAATTTCATCAACAATTCAACTCTTCTTTCTTATATTATTTCCCAGTTTATTATCATTGATTTCTCTCACTTTTTATTTTTATTCTCATTGTTTATTGTTGTATTTTTTTTATACTTTTACGAAGGAAGTAAAAATCGAACACTAGACGATTAGAATAATGATCTCATTAGCATAATGTTTAACATTTTTATTTTAATATTCTATATTTTGTTTAGAGATTATATTGAATAAATATTTCTTTATATATATATATATTATTTGGAATGTTAGAAATTGATTCATAGAATGTGTTAGAAAGAATATGATATTGTTAAAAACGATTGATGTGTCAAAGAGTTAAGCCAAATAACTATGAAGAATGTTAAATAAGAATTGAATTTTGACTTTAATACATAAGAATGGAATTTTAACTTTAATAAGATGCTTATTTATTTTACATCTAATATGTTAATTGTGTCAAATTATTAGTGCAAAGTGAAACAATAAGAAAGGGTGAATTGTTTTTTAAAGGGTATTTTACATTTAAAAGTAATTTTGCATGTGAACTTAACTTTTGAAAAAACAAAAAATAGAAAAATAATACTGTATTTTTATACTAGTTTGTTTCTACCGCTATTATGTTTATATATGCTTTAATCAAACTATCAAATTTCATTATTGCTTAAATCGAGTATAATTCTTCTTCTTAAATTATGACTTTGAGCCTAATTTGAATATTCTTTCACTCACTTCTTCAAACAAATTACTAAATCATTCTGTCATAATAATCTGTTCCTGGACACTATCCTAGGAAATGAAGATTGTTTGCTTGTTATATGTTTCTGCAAGACGGACATGAATATTGCTTAGAAGTTTTAAACTTACTGTACCAATTTATTGAACAAAAAAAAAAAAAATTAAAAGAATATATTTATTAGAACTCAGTTCCAGGTAACAAAATAAACTATCAACCATCTTAAAAAAAATACATAAACCAAATACGGGCAAATTGAAATAATAATAAATGAATAATTAAACAAAAATGTTTTTATTTTTATTTTATTTTTTATTTATTTTTTAAATGTTTTTATTTACATTCTTCGTCTTTTTTTGTTTTATAATATTTTTTATTTTTATCAATCTTATTTAACTTTTTTTTTCTCTCTGCAGAATATTTTTGTTTGACTTGGTAATTTAATCTTATTCATTTTGTCATTTGATTACCATATTTTCATTTTTCTTGAAAAATATAAGAATCTAAAATGAGACAATTTCCCCCATCATATATTTTTTTTATATGCATAAACTTTTAAATCCAACTTTAACTTGAGACATATTTGCTTACGGATGTCAATATCTAAAAGTCATATTTGTCTATGGATATTAATATTTGGAAGTGTCCGCTCTTTGTCTATGGATATTGTATATGGAAATGTCATGTTTGCCTACGGATATTGTCATCCGAAATTATACTCTTTGACTACAAATATCTTTATCTGGAAGGCACCATCATGCTTCTAGATATACATATCCGTAAGCCAAACATCCTCAGCTTTTATTTTTTGACAGTTTGATGATTTTGGTACTTTTAATGGATTAAAACCCCCTAAATTAAATCAATTTAAAGAATATACATAAAATCAACATTAAAAGGTATCTATAATTTCAACTTCTTCTTGTTCAATATAATCTTCAAAGTCCTCATTTGGAACCACAACGCCTTCTTCTCACAAGTGCAGTTCGTCGCACACGGTCCACATTAGAAGATCCTTCTCCTCTAATTCTCACCATGTTTCTAATCATAAAATACCATCAAATCAAAAACCAAAATCGCACATACACTGACTTCTGGATTTCACATCTGGAACGACTTGAAAACACTACCTTCCGGATTTTCTCATCCGAAACTAATACGGATATCCATATCCAGAAGCAATAAATCACAAATAACATTTCAGACATAACCATCCAGAACCCCTCTGGATATACACTTCCAAAACACAAAAAACACTTCCGGACATACATATCCAGAAGTCAAAGAATTTATGAAACTTTCATGTTCTGCACTGCGTATCCTTTACCGTTCTGCACTGCATATCCTCCTCCGTTAACGACACATCCTTCTCGCTACGCTGCCACTCTCCGTCGTTGTCGTGCCTCAAGGAACTCTAGTGTGTGTATAGACTTCCGGATGGATATGTTGAGTTATACCCTAGCCTCAATTATCCAGAAGAATGAATTTCCTACGATAGTGTGGGTGTTGGGTGCATCTTAAATTTAACCTAATTTTTACTTCATTAAGGGTAAGACTGTCATTTCACGTGAACCTATTGAGTGCCAATCTGAAATGATATGGTGCAGGGAGAATTTGCCCTAAAATGATTTCATTTGAACCATTTAACATATAGTATCACTTATGACCAAATGAATTGCTTTTGGCACCTTCAATGCTTTTTTCCGCACCTTTATGGATTTGAAAATTTTCAATCTTTTTCTATCAAATAACAATGTAGATTCATGTAAGCATTGATAGTTTGTGTTATTGTCTTGAGTCTTCATAAAGTAGCTATGGAGAACTACATTTTGACACAACATTCAGGTGGAACAAGATTGATAAATGCTTGAGTTTTACTCTTTCTGTTTTGGTTTTGTGCAATTCCAGACTTCTGGTTTGAAGTTCTTTCTAGATTATGCAAACTAGAGACTTATAAAATCCATAAGTTTTGTGTAATGTGTATTATGTAAGCAAAAAATGACTTCTTTTGAATTATGAAATCTATAACGATAATTTGGTATTCAAAATTGTATTTTAGATTGTGTAATCTAGAATACAATTTTGACTTTCAAAATGTGTAATTCATAATTTAAAATTGTTTTATAAACCGAAAGTTTATTATGGATTCCATAATCTAAAGAATTTTTTTTGTATAAAAAAAACCTCTCTAATTTGCGCAATGCAGAATAAACTTTTCTGAATTTGGAAGGAGTTTTTAACTAAAAGCCTTATGGATGGTAAGATTCGTAACTAATTCATGAATTGTACAATCTAAAAAATTCTTGGATCAAACAATCCAGAGTATACACCGAACAGAGAACAGAAAAGAAACTAACGATATGAACCTCACACATTCATCTTTCACAACATTAACAACGAGAATGGTGATAGGGGTGGTCGATAACGACAATAACGAGAATGGAAGAGACAATAAGCGTAGTGGTGACAATGGGTGTAGTGGCGGCACTCAAAACTAGTGTGAGAGAGTCTGGGAAAGATGAGAGAACCTCCGTGACAACGAGAATAGGAAACATGAAATGGAGTTAGGTTTTTAATTTTACTTAATGTCTTTTTTTTTTACACACTCCACATAAGAAAATCATGGGGTGAAAAAAGGAATTCACTTTATCCAAATGCTAACTCCATTTTTTTTTTTCACAAAATAGTAACTCTAGAAATCTCATTTAGGCTATTTCTTCTTTCACCTCCATACCTTCTTTTGACACCCCATAACTTATTTAATTCCATAAATACTCTTATGTAAAATAGTTAAATTTTATGGAGTTTTTTGTTGTCAAGGTGAGTGGGGTAAGTGCATGAAGAGCTTGGTAAGGCCTTGGAGGTTGCTTTCGTCGTGAGTTGTAAGGTGGTTCATGGTTGTTTGTCGTGGTGGTAATAGTCGAAGATGTACATTTATGGTAGATTTTTTCATTTTTGGTATAGGTTCTCATGTGGTTTTGATTGAAAAAAACACATTCTAGATTGGAGAATCTGGAACCTATTCCCAAATTTAGAAACGACTTTTGGATTCTTCAATTTGGGATGTAATTGTTAAAAAATGCATTCCTAATTATAGAATTCAAAAGTTATTCCTGAATCAGTAAAAGACTTTCAGATTTTAGAATCCATAATGTATATAGAATTTGGAAGTCTTTTCTGAAATGTATTTGTTAAAAACTATATTTCGAACTCTAGAATCTGAAAGCCTTTTCCAAATCTAGAAAAACTTCCAAAATATGTTTAAAAAATGAAAAAAAACGATAGGAAATTGAAAAAACCAATCAAATACTAGTGAAAAATCAATCTTTTCTTACATAAAACTAACACAAATCTCCAATATATAATGATTATACAATGACCTACAAAACGCTCTCATACACTCTAAAAAAATCACCACAAAACTTCAACGAACACAAATGAGGTGATGGGGCGCCTGGGTGCTGCAGGGTGAATGAGGGGAAGAATGTGGGACTAAGGATTTTTTATTTTTTTATTTAAGGAAAAAAATGTCTTTTCATATAACCTATGGCGATGACAAAAAGAATATGAAGGTGCAGGAAGAACCTTCTCATTTAACTTCATAACCTTGGCCCAATACCTATCTATTTTGACTCTTTCTTCCTACACCTCCATACCTTCTTGTGCCACCCCCATACTAAATATGAAAATACTATTTTATCCTTTTTTTTCACCCCTTGGATTTGAAATAATTAGCCTATGGATTATGTAATCCGGATAAATTCTGGATTACATAATTCGGAAGTCAATTTCATATTCAGAAAAGACTTCCGGTTATGTAATCCGGAAGCTAATAACACATCTGAAAAAAAAACTTCTGGATTACATAATCCAGAAACTAATCTTATGTATAGAAAAGACTTCCGGATTATGTAATCCGGAAGCTAATCACAAAAGACTTCCGGATTACATAATCCGGAAGCTAATTTTGAATCTAAAAAAAGACTTCCGGATTATGTAA
>Ga0123342_1005652_pt1 | contig 17929 bp, 9 predicted proteins | sample Turbeawhitnodule_FD_89960 | JGI IMG/M metagenome (GOLD analysis project Ga0123342, IMG submission 89960) | Root nodule microbial communities of legume samples collected from Mexico - Turtle bean Mexico white nodule | ecosystem: Host-associated > Plants > Roots > Nodule | place: Mexico: Nepantla...
ACCCCTTTAAACAATTCACCCCCCCCCCCCCCCTTTTTTAAAGTCATTTTTTTTAAAAGGTTAAAAACCTAAAAAAATTTTTAAACACACCCCTTAAAAAAAAAAGAGTAAGGGCGACACGTGGAAACAATTTCTCCCCCCCCCCCCCTCTAGTTTAAAGTCATCTTTTTTAACAGGTATAACATCTAAAATAATTTCTAAACTATCCCCTTAAAAAAAAATGAGTTAGTGTGACTCGTGGAATCATCTTCTGCCATAGGCGTAACCTTTGTACTAACAAGAGCACTCCCCTAAAGGAAGAGACAGGATTAAAATAAGTAGAAGCAGAAAAGTTAGATTGATAATTGTTAGAATGTGTGGCCAAAACAAGAGGCACTGAATTGTTTTCACAAGATTTTCGCAAAGATTGGAAGTAGAGTGAAAAGGTCTGTAAAAATTAACCAATGGATTTTCTGTTCAACTGTATAAAATATTATATTTACAATATGAAAAAAACAACCAGTTGTTTTATTGAAACAACTGATTGTTTATGCAAGCAAACAAAGAACAAATTACAAAGCAGTGTATAAGAGCAGGGAAAAAGAGATTCACACAAAGATATTTATATTAGTTAACTCTTAACCAATAGCTACATCTAGTCCTCAGCTAACCACTGAGAGTTCACTATTCAATCAAAACTAGATTACAAAACACATTATGGATGTTGATCTTGAACCCCTCACGAACACACAACACTTCTTAGCCAAAACCACACCAAGAATGTTGATCTTAAACTCCTCAAGAACACACAACCCTCCTTGGCAACACCACAGTTCCCAAAATACCTTTCTGAAACTGACTTACACACAATTACAGTATTCAAAGAAGGAAATGGAATACACTTGGGCTTTATAAAGCATTAGTACAAACTAGTAGAAAACTCTGATCTTATTTCACACACAAGCAATGATCCAAAATCTCTTGATCTTCTATTGAAAACATTTTTAATAAACTTTCTTTCTTAGGTGCTTGAAAAGATCATAAAAAAGTCTTTATATAGACTCAAATAAGTGGTCAAAACTATTACATCATTTATCAAAAGCAGTTAGAAAAATTTAAAAACAGTTTTGAATTCATAACAAAATTCTATTAAAAAAAAACAAATTGATTTATTTTTCTATTAAGGATTTCACATAAAACATCTAGTTATTTTATCAAAATAACCGATTGTTTTTGTCTTACAGAAAAGACAAAAGAAAGCAAATCCTTTTCAAAACCTTTGAAAAATACTAAGTGCGAATCAACCAGTTGTTTCAACAAATCAACTAGATAAAAAGTTTGAGACAACTGACTAAAATTCACACAACTTTTAGAAAACACTTCTTTCAAAAGAGATAAAGAATCAAGTGAACTTGGATCAATACTAGATCTGAATTGACAACTCAAAATATACTAAATAACACACACAAACACAACAATAAGTTCTTCAAAGCAAATTTGGAAACATTAAAGCACCTTGCTCAACAATAAGTACTAAAATGTAGTAGTTTTTATAGTTCAATAGGCATGTAAGTTGTGTTAAATTTGTACAAAATTTAGTAAGAAATGTGTCAAGAAACCTCTAACTCCAGCTGCACATGAAGACAAAAAAGAAAAGAAGGAATTGCATAAATTCTTGCAAAAAAGTGTAGAAAAAAATCAAACAAGGATGAAGCAACAAAGCTAATACACCCAACACATGAAGAATGGCTCAACGGATTGAGTCCAAAGAGCAAATCCCATGAAAAACACTTCAAACCTTAAATGCATCTACATACGTTGAGTGGATTCAGGTCAGTGTAGTTAAAGAAATCCAGAGATCAAAGGGTTGAGTGATCATAAAAAGGGATGAGCGAATTAACATCCTTAACCATAAAGAAAGTCCAATTTCACTCAGAAAGGGCTTGAGCCAATCTGCACCAAGTTTGGGAACAAAGAGATTGTGCTAAAAGCCCAATCTAAGACAATTTTGCTTGATGAGAAAGAAAGGTCAGTGTTGGGCTAGATTGGGAGCGAATCCCTCACTATGGAAATCTTTAGAAGCCCAAAGATTGCTTAAGGATGAAAAAGTTAATCGACTAAGCGGATTATCCTGCATTGAGTGGTTGATTGAATCCCTTTTAATCCCATTTAAAAAGTCTATAAATAGGGACCTTAGAGCAATGTTCAAAGCATCGAGATGCAGCGAGAGGCACCAATAGCCATTGAGAAACATAGAGAGTACTTGAGAAATCAAGTAGAAAAAGGATCAAGTGAGATCCAAAAAGAGGTTTAGATATAGAGGTTTTGTTGGTTTAGGCTCAAAGAGTCTGAACTTCATAATCAATCAGGCTAGAAGGTCAAAATATCAGAAAAAGTGAAGGCTAATCTCTGGAGAAGGACATCTTGAAGCCTAAGTTGGCCATAACACTTAGGGATCCATGTTTGTTGTACTTTAGCCTCTCATAATTGAACTTTCATTGTAAGATTTTATTATGAGTTGCTAAATCTATCTTATTGGGATTGAATGACAACGTGATATTTTTGGAGTTATTTTTCTTTATAAAGGTATGTTTCTCTTTTACATTCAAATTCCTTCGATCTGGTAGTGTTCTTAATGCTCAATGGTGAGGAACGACCTTGATTGTCCATAGGGCATGAATGAGGCTGGAAGGCAATTTCGTGTTTCTGAACCCTATTCAGTCAGCCATAAGATTCAATGGTTGCAAAGTGTGAAACTAAGAATATGATGAATTGTTCCATTTTAATGGAGAGATAAGACACAACAGTGACTTATTGGTTTGGATAACTTGTGCGGAATCAACTTAGTTTAGCCAAAACAGGAACAAAGATTTTGAATAAATATTGCATTTACTAGTAACAATAAAAAAGGAAATTCACAAAGCTATTTCAAGCTTAGTTTGTGCTATGTTGTTACTTCCTTCCTTCACTGATTGTCTAAACTTCACCTCTCGATCTAAATATTTAGTAGAATTTCAATAGTTGTTTATTTATAAAATAATATGCAAACTATCTCCAATTTTCGTATCACTTCATCTTGAAAGATAATTGTACTTTGATCTTATTAATTTCGTGGATACAACAACCTCGATTTGACTCGATCCGCTTGTCGATTAAAAGAAGTGATATTTAACTGAACTTAACTTGATTTGACTTAACCTACCACCATAGACATGCCTAAAAATCTAAATGAGCAACAAATGCTAAAAGATCATGAAAAGTTGAAGAATAGGATCAAAGAACTAGAACCTAGCACAAACAACAATACCAACAAAAGCTACTGAGGGAAAGATGAAAAAATATCCTCTTTCTATCTTTTATAGGCTTTCAAAAAAATGCCTCACTTGAACCATAATGTTTAAAAATGTTAACCCCACCAAAATGAACTATCACATTGGTCTAGAACAACGTGTCTCTTCATGACAACGTTTCATTGAAACATCAACCACCAAACTGACCTGACACCTAAAAGACATACATCTCATATTGAGATATAAAAAAAATGCATTTATAGTTTTTATCCTCCTCATTATTGCATTTACTACTTCAATTATCATTTGATGACAATGATTATCACCTTTATTACATTTTAATTACATTGAGCTCTAACCATTAAGCCAAATAAGCCTGGATTAACAAGTTATAATTGGTTGCAAAGATCAACTTAAGACTACTTATGATCAATAAAACTCTAGACCATTCTTAAGGTTAGTCTCGAGCTTGGGGGACTTGTGTATTCTCAGTCTTGATGTGGCAGTATTCTCAGTCTTGATGTGGCATTTAACCACATGCAGTTACGCATATATCATTGATATTAAAAGGTAACCACCTCAATGTGCCCGTAGAGATCGACCCTATTCATAATAATATAAACGGTTACTTACACACGTAAATAGAGGCATGAACCTATAAATATAACTTTAAGGAGTATTTCTCACTCACTTAATACTTTCATTTACTCATTACTAATATATCATTATACTCTTACTGACTTGTGAGTCGAATAACCTTCTATAGGTGGACTTCTAGTCGACTTGTATCAATAAAACTCGACAATCCTTCAAAAAAAATATTGATCAACCCGATCAACTCAGATTCATCACCTCGGGCAGTTCTTACTCATTTTCAGTAATAACAGTTATACATTGTGCAATTCAGTAAAACAATTTTTTTTTTTATTGAAAAGTTAATTGCATACATATTGTTAATTGATTACCAAAATTATTTAAAAACAACAATAAATATATTAATTAAAAACTATTTTTCTTACATTTTTAGCTATAATAGCATTAATAAGCATATTAAACAAAGAATAACACCTTGTTAACTTATCAATAAACATTGACTTTCTGAGTTTTTCAATTCATTTTTCCTTTATTTTAGTGTTCTTCGAGAAATTGATGGGACTTGAAGAAAACAATTTTTTTAAAAGAACACCCAACCGTTAATCGTTTTAAATTCAACCAATAAATATGGATCCTTCTTGGCGCCATTTCAGTCACCAACTGTTAACTGTTCATTTTTCATTTCGCCAAGAAAGAATACTAAGACAACAAGAGGAGAAAGACAATCAGCAAAGTGACCTTGAACGATCATCAATGGCTGTTAAAGTTTATATTGTGTATGCTTGCCTTAGCCTTTGTTGTCTTCACCAATTGATTCTTTATACATGTGTGTGTTTTAATTATAACTAGTTAATCTTTATTCGTACCTGTTCAAACATGCATGAAGAATCATGATGCATGTTGAATGGTATTGCTCATTGGGTTTCTTTTACTTCTTCAACTGGTTATTAAATTTGAAGTATTTCAAATTTCAATGTTCTTTGAAAATCTTGGAGTCTAACTTTGAAAGATACGATGGATTCTTTCTCTGGCTCTATTTTTCCCTCTGTTCTGTAACGATACAATGGTTTGTTTGATCATTGCGGGTGTTTAGAGATTTTCCCTAGAACCCATGATGCCGGAATCTTATACTTTTTTATTTGCCCAACTTGTAAGAAAACTTGATCATTCTCTTGATGCATGTCTTTCCGAAGTATTCTACATCTTTTACATTTTCTATTTTCTACGATGAAAGCACATTTCAAAATTGTTATCTGGGTTTTAATTGGATATATATAGTAAATATATGCGTATGTGTGGGAGTGTGTGTATTCCCATACAAGACTTGCATGCAATAGAACTAGTATAATTGATATGAAGACTCTTTTTGTAGGTTTAGTTCATCTAAATTCTAAAATGATGCAATGATGCTTACATGTAATGCACAAGCAATTGTTGGGTTGATGTGTTTCTGTGCTTGTCACATAACATTCTAAATGCTGCTATAAGAGTAAATTAATTTCAACAATAATGTAAAACAGAACCATTTGATACTTTCAGATCCTCATTATCTGATCTCAACCCTATCATGTGTGCCTCTATGGCATTGCCATGATGTTATTTGAGGTTTTTGATGTAATTTTTCTATTCGTTTGGCAGGTATTACTCAATGTATGGCCATGTTGAAAGACTAGCATGTGAAATATTTCTCGGGGCTAATTCTGTGAATGGTGTTGAGGCCACAATGTGGCAGGTATGTATCTTTGTTTCATTGATCACAATTCCTAATCCTGTCCGTTCTATTTAGTGTTGGCATAAAATTTCAAACACTAAGCAACTATGATTCCATACCTAAGCTTTATTCCTCTGTTCATCTATTGAACAGATAAATTCCATAAAAATAATCTTCATGTGTTAACCGGATTACAGTGTTTCTGCTTTACATTGATATATAGTTTTAAACTTCATATAATTGCTGCTGCCTTATGTTCAAACCATCACAAAGTTAGATTCAAACTTTCAGTTGGCTTGGTTCCTTCTCTATAGCTACATAGATATATTACAATGGTCCCCTTGCAAGAGGAGAGTCCATAGCCTTTTTACTTTTCCAATACATTCATGTTCTTAGTTTCGATATATATTTTAGTAAACATTTGGTTTAGGGCCAAAATCATATTTTGAGGACCCTGATGCTTGATTTAACCAAAAATTTGTGGCTGGCTTTTGTTTTTGGATGCTCATTTCTGTATGTTTAATGATTCATAATAAAAAGTTTAACGCCCTGATGCTTGATGAAACCAAAAAATTGTGACTGATTAATTTGGACACACATTTTATTAATATTCAATGAACCAAAACCAATTCTATCAAAATTTGAAACAAAGTCACGGAGTCTCCATTAATCATAGTATGAATAAGACCTTCCATATTTGTTCTTGCTAAATTTATGCAAAATTAAGTTTTACATTATTTTTCTCGTAAGGGAAAAGTAAACATTTTGTTTTAATTTTGTGTAGAAAAACAAGGTGCAGTGGTGACTTTATTTAACCTATGAGCAGGTACCTGAGACGTTGACAGAAGAAGAGCTTGTTAGGGTGGGAGCACCACCCAAGAGTGATGTACCAATCATCAACCAAATGAAACTGCCTGAGGCAGATGGCTTTATCTTTGGCTTCCCATCAAGGTGTGGAATGATGGCTTCTCAGTTTATGGCTTTCCTAGATTCTACTCAATTTCTATGGATAGCGCAAATGCTTGCTCGCAAGCCTGCTGGAATCTTCTACAGCACCAGTTCCCAAGGTGGTGGACAAGAGACGGCACCGTAAGACCCCTCTATCTCAATCTCAATGTAATTTCATAATCAGTTCCTGTGATGACAGAAATAGTATCTAGTATATTTGATGTCATATTTGAGTAGAGGAACAAAACATTGTATGATAAGTAAACATCCCTTAATGCAGACAATGAATTTTCAACCTTTTTCCCATTTCTATTTTCACCTGACATGAAAACAGAACCAATACTTTGTATATTGTGGAGCACATAACTTAGAAAATGTCAACTACTCAGAAAATTTCACCCTTCTAACAACACTTCAAAAGGGTTAATTCTTTGATAACTTGTAATATATGTTATCAATGATATATGTAGACTCACTTATTGAACAAATATCTTATCATTCATTATGCACTACTGAGATATGAAAACTGTGGAATCTATGACAGGCTTACTGCTATCACTCAGCTGGCTCATCATGGAATGATATTTGTTCCTATGGGATACACATTCGGTCCTGACATGTTTGAGATGAGCGAGGTGAAAGGTGGAAGTCCTTATGGTGCAGGAACTTACACTGGTGATGGCTCTAGAAAGCCAACAGAGCTTGAGTTGGAGCAAGCATTCCACCATGGGAAATATATTGCCAACATTACGAAGAAGTTCAAGGAAGATACTCATCCAATTTTTAATCTAGATAATAGAGGATATTGAGTTCTATTCTCTTTGCCTGCAATTTTACTCCTTTTTAGGAGAAAATTCTCTGTATTGAGTTTCATTTTTGTGTCAGACACTGTGCTGTGTTGAGTGATATTTGCTAATGTGAAGTTTAGCCTTTTCTTTCAATTTTAGGCTTAGAAAACACTTTTTCATTTGTTTTGTAATCCCCCTTTCATAGTTTGAGGAAATTAAACTAGTCTACAATATCTTTTACTGTGAACATAAAGCCACTTTATTTGTTCTACCTGTTGAAAAGATACCTACACAACAAACAAAACAAAGAAAAACTAAAATGAAAGTTATAGCCCCTATGCCAATAATTGGGATATGCATAATTTCAGCTCTACTGCTATAGGTTATTGGTTATATATATTCTATTCAAACGTTTCCCAAAACAAAACGAAATTGGTACATCAAATGGAAGAGGCAAAGCTAGTTTTATATGAAAAGGACAAACCCACTATACCATTCAGCATAACCTTCATGTGATTCATTACACATATTAGTGATGTCCCATAGTTTTATGTCTTTTTCATTATCTACCTAATAAAATGGCACCTTCTCCCTCATAATCTAGCAGATTCATTTTCGTTAATTATGACATCAGTTCCTCTCTGCATAGGTTCTCATCACGTGTGTTGTGTACTGGAAGTCCTTCCTAAACCTTCAAATATAGCCATTGTTTAACTTTTATATACGACAATTAAAAAAAAACTGTGGAAAAACTATGCAAAAACACCATCTCTATATAATTGAAACAATACTGATTAGACAGTCCATGCGACATAAGTAGGCAGCTGTCACAAAGAAGAGAAATATTCTGATACACATTGCTTTTTCTTTACCTTTGATATGAAAAAAAATCCAGTGTCATGTGATTCTCAAAGCTTTTTCGTATTCTTGTCCATTTTTTCCCTTCCTATCATTGGTTTGTGTCCAATTTTCTACTTCTAGCTTTGCGGCATCCTATTCTTCCGTTTCATAGCAAAAGTTGCCTACCCTCATATCTTTTCTCAACTAGCTAAACTAGCCACTCTCTTGAATTCCAGCAGCAAATTTTTCTCAATTTTTTTGTTTTCTCTTTTTCTAGATTCCAATGACGCGGTCCTTTTCAAACATGATGAAGTAGACCAGACATACACATGACTAGCTCAGAAAACTTGGAATGGAATCTACAGAAAAAGTTACTTGTGGCCTTGTAGTATAACTAGAGCATGTTTGGATTAGATTTTTTTTTTCAAACACTTTAGTTTGATTGATGGAAAAGGAACTGATTGAGTTACTGTTCAAGCATGTTTTGGTATCTAGATTATAATTTTAAAGTAGTTTCATTTTAGACTCTGAAAATGTAGGTTTTTTTTTACTATCAAACTGTAATTATGTTTTTGGGTTTGTTTTTAGATATTTAGAGACTTGATTGGCTCTTCTTGGTCAACTTGTTATCTTTAACTCTCAAAGTCTGATTTTGTATAACTCAAGTCTGATTATGTATATGGGTTGGGCATCAAAGTGCTCCATTTTATTTAATTATTTTTTAAGCGATAAAAAAAAGGTAGAAATTGTGATTAGTATAATGCTTAAGTAAATTATTATTAAACTTAATAAACTTATCATGTATGCATGGTAGTTTCTGATTAAGACCACAACATAAAATTATTTTAATCCTACTTTATTTGCTTGTTTTTACAAAGAAAACAATTTTTTTTATAATAGGTAATATGTCAAATAAAAATCATCTGTTTTAAAATAATTTTATACCATTTAAAAAAAAAAAAACAAATCTGAGATATTAATATTTTTGAGAAAATTCAAACAAAATATACCATAAAATCACTTTTCATCGAACGTATACAATTACAAAGTTTGTTCATATAATCAATTATAGCAATCAATAATTGATTATATATCTGTTCTCAATTATTGAAATAATATTTTTTTCACCGTAGTTATGAGAAGAACTCATTGCTCTTCCTATGCTCAAGTGCTTATATAAATGGTAAACATGATTAGAGTAAAGAAGTGAAAGTTAAGCAAATGTATGTGTCAAGTGCTGCAATGGATGCCATAAAAAGTTGAGAAAAGGGATAGGAATTATGGAATCTATAGAAAATTGATATAGGCCCAAATAATTTGAAGATTCTATTCCTTCTCTCTTTTGGTCCATGTACTCTGGTATCTACGAAATTCATTGATTAGCAATCATGTTTTAGCATTATGCGACAGAAATTATTAAAAACAATGAAATAATATCTTATATCAGGTAAAGAACAAACCAGCTCCAAAATAATAAAAAAAAATACACATTATTATATCTCATGAGTGGCATATTCATGAGAAAAGGTTCTACATACTAAAGAAGATGCCCTTCAAAGGGTTAGAAAAAAGTATATTTAATTTACCAATTATTTAAAAAAAAAATGTGCTCAATATACGGTTCATTATGTACCTTATTATATATAATTATTACTCCACTCTAATGCTATTGGAGAAGTATAAAGATGGTAACTTAATAAGAAAACAGTTATTGCTGGTCCCCTCCCATATCTCTTACTCACTTCTAACTTCTTCCAAACTATAACCTTTGTGCCAAATACTTTCCACAAAAACAAGGGAATAGTAGATTCCTCTCATCATTATCTTATGTAAATTAATACTGAATAAACTTTGGTTGATGATGAGATAACCCCTGAAAAAAATGTTGTTAAATCATGTGTGACAGTTTCTCTAGTGAAGACAAATTTTTTGAAGAAAGCAATTAGACTAGTGTGGAGCCCCATGACAACTAGCTTTGTTAACACAATAATGGCTAATGCTTAAGTGCTTTATGTTTGAATTAGTTTATGTTCTGATCTTGCTAGAGAAGTTTGAGAGTGAGATTTGGTAAAGTAGTTTTCCATGGCCCAAGACAAAATAGTTTATAATACTCTCTGTCCAATAGGGTCCAAGTCATAACTAGTGGCAAAGGTTTCAAGATATGCCAATCTAATGAGTTTATAATTCTAATATTGTGTTATTATAATATGGCTTTCTATTGTGCCCTTATGAAATTTGTTTCTATTATGTCTCAATTTTCTTAATATAATTCACTGAAAAGAAGAACAGCATTTGACCTTATCCCCAACAACCTTTTCCATACATTGTATTAGACCTTATATCTATGTTTAAGAAAAAGAAAAAGAGAAACCCTCTCTCAACAACAACTACCCCTTAATAGTACTCATAAACTACTTATTTATCAACCAAAAAATAGTTCAACTTCAGAAATTAGTTTATTTTAAGGATATAATTAATTACTTTATTGCCATTTACTTTTTAAGAATTTTGAAAAGTAATAATTACCCTTTAAAATTAAACTTTAAGGAGGGATTGTTTTTATTATTATTATTATCTCAAATTTGTGTTTTTAAATAATCACACATGCTTAAAATAACTAATCAGTTTACATTATTTCTGATTAATAATATAGTAAAAAATTATTTATTTCATTCTCAAATAATTGAATTTGTTGCACAGTTTTTGTTCTGAGAAATAAAAAAGTGGCAATAATGACGTATGCACACGTCATTCTAAATCTGGACCATCTCCAGAACTTTGTGGAAGATGAAAACATTTGTGGGTTTTCTCTTCTTTTTACATGTGCTTCCAATAGAAGCCCCTCTATGTGACCATTCATTACAAAGCACAAAAGCATGTGTGCAAGCATCTCCAAGATATAGCTACATACATACATTTATATATATATATATATACACATTTATATATATATATATATATATAAATGGAAAATGTAAAACATGTAATTTGAAGTGAATTTTGAAACAAAAACTGAAAGGGGTGGATGGGCCACCCTCTGACTTCCACTTACATATTCTTAAAGAAATAAACAAATCAAAAGTGAGATTTCCAATCAAATGACATATCCCACACACTCACTCACTCTTCTATATTTCAATGATTCCATCAAATTAGTTTTTTTTTTCTTTTCCTTGAACTAAAGTAGCAGTCCCAGCTCTATGCACAAAATAACAAGAAGAAAAATTAACAAAAGCTCCTTTATCTTCCTCTAACAACAATTTTTCTATCTAAGCTTAGACCAAGAACTTCCCTATATTCTGCAACAGAAATCTTTTGTCACTCCTAATCCCCCTCCCCTGGTGTGCATACATAGTTCTTCAATTATTAATAAAACTTGTAACTATATATATATATTGTGCTCCAATGGTCCCAAAAATTGGCCTCTTTCTTTCATCATTCTTCATGTATAGTTGGTCCACAATGACCCTTCTTATGAAGGTCATTTTCCCTCCTCATCCCTCTATATTCTTTTATTAATATCTTCAATTTTCCATCATCTCAGAAGAAGAACTAATTAACTGTGACTTTACACATACTTATGTGGCCTTCTCTTCTGCTTCTCTTTTCTTTCATCTTATCATTTCCAATTTGGCTAGGTTTCTTGATAAGACATTGTCCTAGTTGCTGAGGGTACTGCTTCCGTGCCACTTTTGCCACCCACTAATTACTTAGCTATCTGTAAGTTCCTCCAAATGTTGGTGTCCAATATTCAACTGTGGGTTCATGAGTCACTGGAAATGTACTAGAAACTGGCACCAAACATAGCCCTCGGCTTCTAAGATCTTGCTTTGGACCCTCACATTCCTTCGATTTACCAGAACTCTGAAACAAAATAAACGACAAACAACACACAACATTCTCAACATAAACCCTTCAAACTCAAACAAAATATCACCATTAACAAAGAATCCATCCACTCACATTTAAATTTCACGTAATTAATCTTCTTATATTCAAACCTTCTGTCTACTTCTATTTTCATAAAATTACAAAGATTAATCTAACTATAATACTACAAACTATCTATTTATAATTAAGTGTTAATAAACAGTCATAAGAAGAAAAAAAAAATATTCATTTAACTTCTTCAAAAGCTCTACATGCTTTAAATTTATTTATTTATTTTTGTATATATATTTATATTTTTAGAGAATTTTATAAAAAACGGGATCTTAGTGGTGAATATAAGAATCATTGGAGGAATATATAGTATATTGAAATTCAATTCTTAACATAGGAAATGACGAAAGAAATTTGACGTAAAAAGATTCAGTTTCATTTGGAGGTATTTTGAAGAAAAGGAAATGTATAAATATACGTATAGTACCTGCTGATGGTGTATGGGAGCACCAGTTTTCATATAGGGAGTGCTTAAAACCTAAAAAATGAGAAAATAAATAAGATTTAAAATTTGGTGTATATATATATATGTATGTATATATATTAATGGGAGTTTTGATGGGACTTACGGTGACTTGTTCATGGAGGAATTTGATATATTCAATGGCTTCAGAGAGCACTGACGCTGTATCAGTCTGACACACACACACAACATTGCAAATAGATTTTAAAACTTCAAATCAATAAACAATATTAGTACAATCACACTTGCCATCATCTTTTTCTGCTTTCTTATATATCATAAATACTCACAAGAAATCATGGTCATCCACAAAAGATATTAGAAAAGAATAGATGATTTTATCAGAAGCTCACCTTTCCGAAAGGTGAAACCAATTGTTGGAGTGCAGTGATTCTGTCCCCCATCTTCTCTTTTCTCACCTAAGAACAACACAAGAGGTACACTACGGCTTCATATCCAATGTTTAAGGACTTCAAAACCCAAAAAATATGAGGAAAAAGTATGTGATAAAGAATAAATAAAGAGAGAAAAATTAAAGATAAAAAGGTTAAAGCTAGCTTCCCTTCATCTTAAAAGGTTACTTGCACTTATTGTACCTTAAAAGCTGGCAAAGGAGATGGGTTTTCGTTTCTGGGCCTTTTTGGTGCTGTTTCACTTCCACTTTTCTTCACCACACCCGAATCCCTAACTTCAGATATATTCTGCAAAACCATGCTCAATCAAATCGCCATTAACAACAAAATATTATCAACCCTAATAAAGATACAAACTTCATTCTTTATGTGTTTAATACTTAACCCAGAAAATACCACATTCTTTTCCAAATTCATCTCTACTAAAAAAATTCTGATCCTTGATTAAAGTAAAACATGTCATACTTTTTATGTAGACATTATTGTAGTTAAGCGTAAAAGACAAGAAAATTGAAAATAAGAGTATAATAAAACAAAAAGCTAAATAGATTTTTGGAGATTTAAAGTATATTAACGAATCATCATATATCATGGTGTTATGATCTACCAGGATCTGCATAGTGGTGAGGATTTTAAACAGTTGGTAAGAAGTTTTAAGGTTAAACTTTATTACTGTGATATAGAACATATTGTGTAGGAAAAATGAAATGCAATACCTTTGATTGAACATCGAAATTTGATGGCGAAAAGGGTGGTTGCAAAGAGGGGATGAAGCTGGATCGAGCATCCTTCATAGAAGGCTCAGAATTAGCGTTCCAAAAGGGAGCGTTGTTAGTGAAATGCAACTGGTTATTGGGTGGTTGTTTTGGCGGTGAAGCTCTTAAGAACTGAGGCACCTTTGACCAAGAAGGAACTAACTCAATGTTTGAGCTTAATCCATAGGTTGTTGCCGAGTAAGGAAAATTCATGGGACGATTCTCAAAGGAAGCACTACCACCTTGGTGGGGTTGTTGGTTATTGTTCTCATGTCCCAAAAGTCCTTGCAATATTGAAGAAGGGTTACCCACATAATCCATCTGAAAAGTACAAGGCAAACCTTGGCTTGTGACAGTGCTGTCCCCAGAGCTGTATTGAGGACTGAACTGTGTTTGGTCCAAGGAGAAACCCCTCTTGAATTCATTGCTTGATGACTCCGCAGAGAACAACTTTTCTGGCCTCCAATGAACTTGTTGATGATGAGACAAGGCAATATTGTTATTCCCACTTTCTTGCTGAAAAGTGGTGCCTGGTGAGCTCAAATTCTCTTGCAACATCGACCTGAAACTGCCCTCCGAACCCTTCTCACCTCGCCTACATCAATCAAACATATACACACACAAAAGTTACAACTTAGCAAGGGTTTAGAAAAAGGGTTGCAACCATGATTTCAGCCACAACATCAAGGTTTTTGCTGTCGCCATGACTGCAAAATGATCACAATCATGGCTGCATCGGTCGCATTTTTCTACAATTTCACACAATACCAAAGATTGCAAAGAATTTGAAGCAACTGCGACGATGAACATGACACAATTTAAAACCTTTAAAACTCATTTTATTTTTCTTCTTCAATATTATTATTCCATTCTGGTAAGGTTAGAATGAAAGAAGGGAAAGAAAAACAGAATACGAAAGATCCAATAACTTTTTTCTTTCTCTTTATTTTATTTTTTCTGTACTACTTTTGAGTAGTATTGTTGTAGAAGTCTTTGTCTTGACACAGACTACACTTACAGCTGCAAAGATGCTTGATTCCAGTCCATGGCTTGGGACGAGAGGCCCAAGCCCATCATGTGCAAGTTGGGATGGTCATTGGTGGGATTTGTGGCTGTTGAGTCATGGTGTGGCTGAACTTGAAGCTGCTTCTGGTCATGGAAAACCACAGAGGAACCTCCTGAGGCAGAGTTATCCATGGAAGAAGACCTAGCCATGTCATGCTGCCAAGCATAGTTTCCCATGTTGGTTAGGCCCGAAGAAGAAGACTGTGTTTCCCCACTCTCAAACCTCACGTTTCTTGCTGATTCCCACCAGTTTCCACTCGCTTGAAACTGATCATCTGACATGGCTGAAACTTCTTCTGGTTCAGCCTTCACATAAACATGAAAGTGTTTGATAAAACTAAGGATGTTATGTATGTCAGTTTGTGTTGTTATAGAGAGTGTGAAGTGTGAGAGTAAGAGAAATGAATGAATGGAAAAGGGTTCGAAAGTTTGGAGTATTTATATTGGGAAGTGAAGGGAGAAAAATGGTTTGGTGAGGGAATGGGAACAGTGACAAAGAAAGAGGAATATGGTTGACGCTCTTTGACAATTCAGGGGCTGATTAGACAGTGGCATTAAATTAAAGCTTATTTTAAAATCAGAGTTTGGCTTATTCTTTATTATTATCATTCTGCACAATTTATCTTTTTCTTCACGTCTCCCTGCCGCCTAAAATACTCTTCTTTTTTTCTCAGTAAATATTCTGGAATTAAACCAATTTTTCGATTCCAACTGATTTTTCTAAAACAATTTTGTCATGAATTATTCCAAGAAATTATATCTGTTGTTATGATAAAAGTTTTAAACTGTTCAAAATATGTATATAAAATTTTGATTCATCATTGATTGTCATGAACATGAACAGATGTAAGAAAAATATATTGTCACTGATATATGAATTTATTAAATAATTGTTGCAATTGAATTGTCATTGTTTAATGTTTGAAATATTATTTTGTCTTAAAATATTAATTATCATTTAATGATACAATATGAATAAGGCTAACATAAATAAATATTTATGAACATAATTATATTTTGGATTTATAATAAATAATTTATATTGTAATATAAAGTTATTTTTCAGTTATTTATAATTTATTTTGAATAATATTAAAATTGAAGTAAGAAATAAAGATGAAAAAAAATAAAAATTGTGTGTGTGTGTGTATATTTAAACATAAAAGGACAGTGATTTTGGGGACTAAGTAAATATTAAAGTTATGAAGTATAATTGAAAGGAAGAAAAAAAAAACTAAAAAAATTAAATTAATTAAATTAATTTTTTAATAAAATAAGAAAAAACTTTTAAAATCACTTTCATTTTGGAATAACTTTTAAACACAATGAAGATTAATATTTAAAATATAAAAGCATATTTTTAATTATAATCAATTCAACCACAATTAAGTCTATACATATGTTCGTTAGTATTTACAGATTTAATTATTAAAATTTAGTATGCCAAATTGAAATGAAAAAGAATTGATGAACTTGACCTAGCATAAATTTTCATATCAAAATTAATCGTTTGTTCTAAATAAAACATCAAGATTATCCTACGACTTATTATAATTCTAGATTATTAATTAAAAATGCTTACACAATCTGTGCACAACTTTTTTTTCTAATTTTATATTTTAAAAAACACATAATATTTTTCATTTAATTCAAAACTTAAAAATAATGTAAATTAAAAATAAATTAACTATCATAGTATTTATTAAAAAATGTCAAATCTTTTAACAAACACTAAATAATATATCATCCTCGTAAAGAGAAAGAAATATTGTTACCAATAGTTAAATGTAATCTTCAAAATTAATTAGAAGAAAAATATTTTTAATGTTTAAAAACACACCTAATATACTACTATAGTGTTTAATTTTTTTCATTTATCATTAACAATAATAATAACGATTTTTTTATGAGCAAATAATTACGAAATTTAGTTGTTACTATAACTTTATTCAATAGTGACAAAACTTTGTTTATCACTTGACATTAATATTTAGATTTGTCAAATATGTTGATTCGAGATTGGTTTCGTATAACGAGTTACTAAAAAAATATATATTCAATTGCTTTAATTCGTCTACTAGGTTAAAATTTTCTAACTTAATTCTTATAGGTTATGACTCACCTTTTCAGTTTTCATGCAATAACGAGAAGGTTATTTACCGTTGACAGTTAATTAAAATTATTGGAAGGTTACTTATCGTTCACAATTAATTGTTATTAAAGGAAGGTTATTTACCATTAATTGTTTTTATTATTGTTGTCTCCTATAATCACTATATATAGTGGTTTTTTGAAAGCAATGTAACACACAACAAACAGCAACACACACTTGCTTCTCTCTCCCTCTCTTTTCATATACTCTCTATTATTTCTTCTTTTGGGTGTAAGTGTTTAACCCATACAGAGAGAATTTGTTTTGGGGCTATTTATCTATTAGTCTGAGAGGAATTTATTGTACTCCCAGTACCATTATAGTGGAAGTTTTGGCTCTCTCACCGGTGGTTTTTTACCTCTATTTAAAGGGATTTTCCATCTAAAAATTCTAGTATCATTCTCATTTTTTTTGTTACTTTAATTTCTCATAATCTTTGGTTGAAAGTATCAAGCTTCCACACACGATATCCCTACAAATTGGCATCAGAGCTTTTTCGATAATTCAACCAGGATCTGTTGTTCAACAATGTCGAAATTCGATATTGAGAAATTTGATGGTAAAATCAGCTTTGCTATCTGTCGAGTCCAGATGCTAGTTGTTCTCACCCAGAATGGTTTAAAGAAAGTTCTGGCAGGTAAAATGACAAGGCCAACCACTATGACGGAGGAGTAGAGGGATGAGATGGATGAAAAGGCATTGTCTGCAATCCAGTTATGCTTGTCCCGTGAGGTGTTGTGTGAGGTCATCAACGAGAAAACTACAACAGGCATATGGAGTAAATTGGAGTCTTTATACATGACCAAAAGTCTTGCAAACAAACTCTGGTTAAAGGAGCGACTCTTTACACTCCGAATGTCCGAAGCTACTCCCATCCAATCTCACCTTGATGAATTTAATTCCATCATAATTGATTTGGAAAATTTGGATGTTAAAATTGATGATGAGGATAAAGTCGTTCTACTTATTGTTTCTCTACCACCCTCGCA
>Ga0123342_1005653_pt1 | contig 17928 bp, 6 predicted proteins | sample Turbeawhitnodule_FD_89960 | JGI IMG/M metagenome (GOLD analysis project Ga0123342, IMG submission 89960) | Root nodule microbial communities of legume samples collected from Mexico - Turtle bean Mexico white nodule | ecosystem: Host-associated > Plants > Roots > Nodule | place: Mexico: Nepantla...
TGACGCCCAGTCAGAGTCACTAAAAGCTTTTAAATGCAAAACAAAATTCTTTGAATAGAACAAACCTTGTGCAGGTGCAACTTTTATGTATCGCAACACATGTTGAACAACACGATGATGATGGATTGTAGGCTTTTGAACGAATTGACTCAGATGTTGAACAACAAAGCATATATCTGGTCTAGTGTTTACAAGATACAAAAGACGTCCAATTAGTCTTCTATAACTTGAAGGTTCATGAATGTCAGCTTCTTCAAACATATTATCTGCCTTTTTCTGAATGGGTGTGGTTGCTGGTTTGGCACCTAGCATCCCTGCATCATCAAGGATCTCAAGAGCATATTTTTTTTTTGACAAAGATGAATACCTTCATGTGTCCGTGCTATCTCTAAGCCAAGAAAATATTTCAACTTACCTAGATCTTTGATTTTAAAAGTAGCATTCAACAAGTTCTTCACAGAATTTATCTCATGCATATCATCACCGGTTAGAATAATGTCATTTACATAGACTAATAAAGCAATAAAAGATTTTTCTAATTTTTTGATAAAGAGAGAATTATCAGCTTGAGATTGGATGAAACCTATGGTTAAAAGATATGAGGCAAGCTTTTCATACCACTGTCTACTGGCTTGTGTCAAGCCATATAAAGATTTGGTCAAATGAAAAACTTGATTTGGTTTTGGATTGATGATTCCAAGATTTTGGATGAGTTTTACCTTTCTCAGATTACTGATTTTTCCTTTGTCTTATTCATTTGAATAATATCAACAATTCTCTGCATCTGTTCAGTTGATAAAGTATTCAGAATTTGATGATTTAGAAACTTATCTTGTGGAGAATTTTTTTCAACCATCTGCTTTTCAAGATTTTCTACCGCATTTGTAGCAGCGTGTGCGATTCTCTGTTTGATCCATGGTGGATAACCGTGTTTTGAGTAGCATTCATCTTCAGTATGATTCATCTTGTTGCAGAAGGAGCAATGCTTTCCAAAATTCTTTCCGCTGCCTCTGCCACTTCCTTTCCATCCACTGATGTTCTGTTTTTGACTAGATTGGCTTGCGTTGTTAGTCAGAATTTTTGACTCTATGACAACGGCATCACTGAAAGTTCTTTCTTGTCTCTCTTGTTACAGGGCAAGAGAAAAAACTTTGTTTATACCTGGTAATGATTCCATGATAAGAATCTGGGTCTTTATGCTGTTATAAGTGTCTCCGAGGCCTTTTAGAAAAGACATAACTCTTTCTGATTCTCTGTATTCAATGATGATCTTGGACAATCTGCAAGTGCATTTGGAACTACAGATGCATGTATGAATGGGTCGCAATGAATCCAGTTCTTCCCACAATATTTTGGAATCTGTGTAATACTCATAAATGCTTCTCTCTCCCTGCCTGATCGAATTTATTTCTTGAAGGAGATCAGAAGTGCGGAAATGGTTGCTTTTGGAAAATCTCTCCTTCAGATCTTCCCATAAATCCCTTGCATTGTCAATGTAAATGGCGCTTTGAGCAATTTGTGTGACCAGACTTCGATTAATCCATGAAATCACAATGACATTGCAGCGTTCCCATGCTTCGTATTGCTTGCTCTTGCGTATCGGCTCTGGAATTTCTCCACTGACAAATTTAAATTTGTTCTTCGAGAGCAAAGCCCTTTCCATCGCGCGACTCCATGAATGATAGTTACTACCGTCAAGGGGAGGTGAAACTAAGACCGCTCCTGGATTCTCTCCGGGATGAAGATAGTAGGGACTCGCTGGGTCTTGTGAAGAGTCCTCGAAAGCCATGGAAGGAACCAGATGAGAGGATACAAGGATGAGAAGAAAAGAGGGAGAAACGGAGTATCAGAGTGAGTGCAAGTCAGAGCGGGTCAAACCCGCTTTGATACCATCTTGAATTTCATGTTTACAAGAAGCAAGAAATGAACAGAACAGTGTAGATGAAGAAGGAAGCGGTTTCTGGAAAGAATTGAAACTATATTCTCATTTTATTTTCTCAATCCAGTAACCATTACACTGATAAGGCTTTATACATACAAAAGAGAAAAGAAAACACTTTGAGCTTATGAACAAAGCCCGTAAGAACGATATAGGCCCAATAACTCAAACTTAAAATTGATCTTTGATTCTATTATTTCTTTGGTAAAATTAAGGTTTACATCCTTAGTTTTTTTATTTATTTTAAATTATCATTTATTTTTTTAATTAATTATCATTTTGATCCAAGTTATTTGTATTAGTATTTATTTTATTTATTTGACAGATTTATTTTATTATATTTATTTGACATATTTGTTCCAGAATATATGTTTATTTTAGTTGTGACAAAATTATTCTATATTTTATTATATTTTAACTTTTGTTAATTAATCTCTTGGAAATCAAGTATATTGGAAACTTCTCTATCACTATACAATCCTTCAGTCTTGAAAGATAAGACTCTATTGGCTATGAACACATCACTACATAAACCATCAATCTTAAATGATAAGACTGCATTTGGTGGGTCAACTATGAACCTATCACTATACTTAAGGTAGGTGAGAATACTACCTTTTCAGATTATATGTTTATTTTAATTGTCATAAAGTTCTTCTATATTTACAAATAGTGCTGCTACATTGAGACCATCCAGACTACAAACACCCACTTAATATCCTAATAAATTAATATATTTTTTTAATTAAAAATATTATTATATTATTATAAAGAATTGTGAAGTGAGTGTTTTTTTACTGTTTACAATGTCAAAGAAACTTTTTTCATTTACATGAAAAATATATCCTAATTTTTCATAATTAATCTCTAACGAACTAGTTAGATTAGACATCTACATATCACTCTCAAACCCTTAATCTTTAAAAATAAGACTACATATGAACCTATCACTACAAAACCCTCCCATCTTGAATAATAATACTACACTGTGTGTTGACTATGAACCTATCACTATACATTAAGAATGGTCAAAATCCTAACTATCACAATTCAAACCATAACAAACATTAATTGTATTAAGACGGTTTCTTCCTGCACCTCATAGGTTTTTCTGCTGCCACCTCCATATACAACCACCTCCATATACAACGTGAAAATATCTTTTTAACCTTCTTGTGCCACCCCCATAGAATAGTTTCTGGATTATGTAATCTGGACACGCATTTGAAAAATGACTTCCAGATTATGTAATCCGTAAGCTAAAAAAGACTTCCAGATTACATAATCTGGAAACTAATCATGCATATGAAAAAATGTTTCCGAATTATGTAATCTAGAAGCAAATTATGAATTTTAAAAAAGACTTCCAGATTACATAATCCGAAATATTACAGAGGAGTATTTTTAGAAATATATGGAGGTGGGAGAAGAATATATGGAGGTGTAGGAAGAAACAGACTTGTATTAAAATGTTGAAAAGATTTATGAATTGTTTACCTAATAGAAAAGAGACAATTTCTCCTTACACCATATCATTTCCAACATGCACCAAATTTTCTATTGAAAATAACAAAAATACCTCTTCTAAATTACGAAAATAACTTTAAATAAAAGGAGGGTGTAAATAAAAAGGGTAGTGATATTTTGATACCTTTCTCCACCTTACACCCACAACAAAATATTAATATTTGTAATAAAAAAAATTAAAAAAAAAAAATCTTCTTAATGAAAATATAAGCAAAATACAAAATGTTAAAATAATTTTAAAATTTTAAAAAATTATAAATAATTAAAATATTAATATTTATTGGAGTGTAGGTGGATGTTAAAAAATATTTTTGAAATAAAAATTACTTCCAAAATTTTTTATTAAGAAATATTCTGAATTTCGATTTTCGGAATACATTTTTTAATTTCAGAAATTTTTATCCAAAATACATTTTTAATTTTATGTTCCTGATTTTTTTTTGTCCGAAACGTATTTTTCTATTTTTAAATTTTATTTACGATTTTAGATTTTAAAATAAAAAAAAAAGTAATTTTGGAAATTTTAAAAAATTGATAGGGTGTAGGTTAAAACTGATATGTTACAGGAAAAATGCCTAGAAAAGATTTGTTTGACACCACATACAATAAATAAATATGCTTAACACAACAATATAATAATATAATAATATTTTTAATTAAAAAATAAATTGAATATGATTAAAATATTATTTTATCTATTTGTTAAGTGAATGATGTTTACTGTCACCCTTACCTAATCTATCAAGTGAAACAATTTAATCATGAAGAGAATAAGTAAGATGGAGTCCTCTCCTCTCTTCACATGCAACAATAATACACGACTATTAAGGTTCAAAAGTCTCCCACTAATATCATTATATAGAAAGAGGGGATGAAGTAAAAGGTATTAATGTTTAATTAGCCTATATATAACTTTTATTCTTTATCTTGTGTTTGGATAAAAGATTTTATAATTTCTAAAATATTTAAACATATTAAATTTGAATTAATCTCAATTAATTTTTTAAATACTTTATTTAATAAAACAATTCAAATTTAGTAAATTTTATTTAAAAAACTATTTTAAATACCACCAAATTTAAAAAATATTTAAATATCAAATAATTATTAAAAACTTGAAAATATCAATATTGATAATTTTTGTAGTCAATATTAATTGATTGATGTTATTTTTTTAACAAAGGTTGTCAATAAAATTTCTTATATTTGCATAAAACTTTTTAAGTTGAAGTTATATATGGGATTATTATTAGTTCTAATATATTTATTTAAGATGACATCAATCAAAATTATTTTTACATTATTAACTGTTGAATGCTTTTTGCCGACTTTTTTTTTTCATTGTTGACCACATTTTTTTCTCTCCAATATTAGTAAAAACCACAATCCTAATTAATGTTGACAAAAAGTTATCCAAACAATATCAGAGAAGAAATCCCAAAAAAGCATAAAAAGTTACATTGTTGATGATAAAAAAAAATTAGAGATATATAAAAAAAAAAAAAACCACAATAGATATTTGCTATAAAAAATTTAATTCACATCCATACATAAAATAGTTTCTCTCCACATTCGCTCAAAAAAAATTCTAACTAATATTGACTAAGAAATAATAGTGATCACAACAACAAAATTCTAACAACTTAAATCACAAATAATTTCTATTAACATTAATAAAAAAACTTAGTTAACTTCAACTATAAAATAGTTATTCAGATAGTCTCTTATTTTGATCTTAGTTAAATCGACGACATTTCAACTAAAATAAAGGTTATGAAGAGCAAAACATAAATTTTAGAATATGAAAAATTTTAAATTTTTACTTTTTATTAAATAATCTGAAATAATCTATTTTTAAGTAATACAATTACTTTAATGAAATTACATAATTTTATTTTTTTTAATATTCCTTACCCAGATAACATATAGAGGAAATAATAATGTTTGTTTGACACTCCTATTTTCTTTCACTTCTATTTTACAACCTCTTTTGATAAATATTATATTTAACTAATAAAAAAAATAAAATAAAAAATTTAACACTCTAATAATATGATTATTGGTTGTCAAGTGAAAGTGTAAAAAAGTAGAGTGTGAAAATATCATTGTACATACAAGAAAATATTTCAAATTCTCTGCAAATTTTAAAATTCCTCATCCAAACATACTATTAAGCAAAAGTTGAAATAATAAGCAAAAGTTGCAAATATTCCACGTTTGATGAGGGGGCATCAAAACCTTGTAGAAGTGCAATTTAACTTTTTTTAGTTATATATATATACTACAATAAAATCATGAAATAGAAATCAATTTTTAGAGACCAAAATAATTAGTTACAATATAAACTAAAATAAAGACCATTTTATAAACTAAAAAAAAATTAATTTCTAAATTAGTTTTCATTATTTTTTATTATTATTAAATAGTTTTTAAATTGGTATCTAATTAGCAACTAAGATTTTAACTACCAATTATTTAGTTTCTAAATTAGCAACTAAAGTTTTAACTACCAATTATTTAGTTTCTAAATTTGGTAGCAAAGTATATATATATATATATATATATATATATATATATATATATGTGCTAATTCAATTACACTCACCTAGTTCTCTTGCCACATAAATTTGAATTTTGATGACAAAGACATTGGAAAATAGATTTATAGGACCTGTGCATGCAGGTGAACTTTTAAGGCATTACATAAAAAGAAATCTAAACTCTATACGTACTAAAGAATAGTGTGTCTGAATCTGTATAAGTACTTTGTACCACAAACTCTTGATGAGGCCAGCTATTTAGCAGTTGAGACGCACATGCAAGTAGCCTCTTTTGTTCAGCTCAATTAAATTCACAGCAGAGAGAGAGAGGTGAAGAAACAATGAAATAGCTGGAAAAGAACAGTGCAACTTGATTAGTAAATGCTCTGCTTCATCTTTCTGCTCCATTAAATTGTTTGGCCCAATTGGTCAAAAGGGTCTGTCTAAACTCCAACTATCATAAATGATGCTATGCTTACATCAAAAAGAAAATTAACTACTGAATAGCGACATATAATCGTTTGTGACAGTGAAATCCTCACTCTTGGCATGCAAGTTTTGATACATTTGATGCAGTAAAGGATCTCCCAAAGGGACAACTAGATTTTTCTGCACAAACAAAAAATTGCATGTGTATACTATATATTGTCTTCATATTGTTCAATTCCTTAGTCCGAAAAATTCAGATACTAAATAAGAATTTTCGGAAAGCACGAGTATATAATCTAGAACAGTGGTGGAACAAGAAGTAGTAATGTAATTACAATAACTGAGATTTGAGAATCAGAATTAAGTTCCATATTTGTTGGAAATTTTAAGCATTTTGCAACTTTGAATACATGAATTATACGTGAATGAAACGTTGGTTAGAGTCCAAGGTGGAGGAAGAGGAACATAGGATAGAACACTACAATAGTAACTTTTCTTGTAATGTAATACAAAAGGGTGAACTTCTAATTCCTAGTGCAGAAGATTTTCTTATTGCAAGAAAGAAACACTACTGAACTTGTAAGAAGTCTAGTTGAAATTCACATTGGTGGTGCCAGCCATGTTATCACAATGGGGCTTCTCACAGTATGCAAACCATCCTTCCATACCAGACTTCCAAATTCGGGTGAGGTTTGCCGAACCCTTGGCGTGAATGTGATCTTGTAAGACAGCTTTTGGTTTGTTTTTGTAAAATTCAGAGTTTCTGGCTCAACTTTGACAGAAGAACCTTCGAATGGTGAGACCACAACTTGGTAGTTGGAATCTGGCGGGCCAACATTGGTGACAGTTCTGTGAACAATCACAGGATCGGAGAATGAAGTGGCTGTTTTCTGGGTAAAGATTGATGATATGGCTGGGTAGTTCAAGTCCCCCGGACTGACAAGAGAGTGTGTGCAAGATCTGTTGGAATATTTGGAAAAAACTCGTAGTTGGGTTGGACTCAGCTTCTGTGTGCATAGGAATTCAAAGTAGTCCTGTGGCTCTATGTCATATACCAAACCAGGGTCAAGAGCTCTAATAGGGTCAATGTGTCCAGAACCATGATCATAAGGACTTGAAGGTTTAGCAGTTGAGGCATCTCTGAGAGTTTTTTTGGTGTTGTCAAGAACATAAGCCGTTGTCATCAAAGCAGACTTTATAGCAGCAGGACTCCACTCAGGATGCCTAGACTTGAGAAAGGCTGCTATACCACTCACATGTGGGCATGACATTGAGGTTCCAGAGAGTATATTGAACTTCTCTCTCCTGTTGTCCACTTTCAAACCTGATGGACCAATGGCCTCACTCCAAGCAGCAAGAATGTTCACCCCAGGAGCCACTAAATCAGGCTTCAGAATTTCAAGGCTGAGAAAATTAGGCCCTCTTGATGAAAATGCTGCCACTACAGGAGATGGCCTTATTCCCAACCTCGTACCTTTAAAAGCCAGAGTTGCAGTAGCACTTTGACTTGATTGGACATAACTTTTGATATCTTTTCCTTCTTTTTCTCCTATTGCAACTGCTGGAAGGAGGTGACAATCTGCAACCAGTTCTTCTCTATTAGCTTCAGTATTTGTGAGAATCATTCCCACCCCTCCTGCACTTCTCACCACATGACCCTTTTGCACTCTAGGACTAAGGCCTCTATCACACACAACTATCTTTCCTGAAACTACTTTAGGATCCAAAGTCCCTTCCAAGCACATGGATCTTGGATCAACCCTGCTAGAGTTGCTCCCCAAGTACACCAAAGGGTATTGTTTCTCAAATGAAAGCACACTTTGCCCTTTGTAGAGTGAAACTCCACTCACTATTTTACCATTTCCAAGCTTAACTAGTGCTGGAAAATCCCTATCTATTGTGCTGGCTCCAACTGTGGTGATCCATGGTGAAACATTGGTGAGGCTAGCAGGATCAGGTCCTGCATTTCCTGCAGAACATGAAACAAAAACACCCCTCTCCATTGCTCCAAATGCAGCAACAGATAAACTATCACGGTAATAAGAGGAGACTCCACCACCCAAAGAGATGGAAAGAACATTCACTCCATCAGCCACAGCTTTATCAATAGCTGACACAATATCTGAGCTGAAGCACCCACCAATCCAACACACTTTATAAGCTGCAATCCTTGCACCTGGTGCCATTCCTCTTGCAGTGCCATTAGCATAACCAAGAAGGTTAGCTCCAAGCACAGGAGAGCCACCAACTGTAGCTGCAGTGTGAGTGCCATGCCCATCTTGATCTCTTGCTGATTTAAACTCCTTCTGCTCATTAATTCTACCAATTGCTGCTTCATATCCATGGTAGAACACTCTTGCCCCCACAACCTTTTTATTGCAGTGGCTTTTTGTGAATCCTGTTCCAATCTCACAGGCACCTTTCCAATGAGCAGGTACTGGTCCCATGCTTACATCTTTGAAGCTTTCACTCTCTGGCCAAATCCCAGTGTCTAACACTCCTACTATAACATCATGGCCAGCAAGCTTTTCTGACCACATGTTAGGGGCTTTTGCTGGTTCAAGCCCAAGGAATGTAGGACTTCTAGTGGTGTGTAGCTCATACTTTGTATCTGGGAATATGGCCACAACTCCTTCTTCAGTCTCTAGCTTCTTAGCTTCTCCTTCAGTCAACTTAGCTGCAACACCATGAAAAGCATTCTGGTAAGTGTAGATTATTCTCTTCTCACTGTCCCCATCAGCTTCTGGAAGTGTGGACAGTGCGGATTTCACCTTTGATGAATACCATTCAAGGTGGTTGGGGAAGGCTTTTGGCATTGCTGACTTATCCATTTGAATGAGGTAAGTCTTCTTAGCAAATTGAGCATTTGCTGAGAACAACATTGTGAGAACTAGAAGATAGCTTAAAAGAAAGCAACCCATGTTTCCCATTAAGGTCTTGGCCATGTTTCATGCCAAGAAGGAGAGAGCTCTAGAGTGTTTGAAGAAGGGTGTTGGCTTAAAATGAAGGAAGTATGAAGAGATATTAAAAGGACTTGTGCTTCATAACTTGCCTGTTTTCTTTGAAGTTGCAATATTAAATATTAGAACAAAAAAGAGAGTGGTCTTTTATGTGTCTCAGCATATGGTAGGTGGTTGTTTTGTGAGTGACTAGTGGCTGGTATGAAGTTAATGCATGGTTAAGGTCCTCTGACATCTCTGCAACACTGTTTCTTGATTGATGCTTGCACTTTGTTCTCAGCATAATTATTTTAGACATTGCCTTTGAACAAGCAGCTACGTATGAGATTGGGGACCTTAATGTAGTTTGTGTTAGTCTCAGTACTTTTGAGGAATGATATATAATTGCAATTATAATGGTGGTTGTGAATGGTGAAATCAATTGAATTTGTTTATATAAGTTTATAGTGAATGAGAGTAAGGGACTTTGAAGTTTTTTCCGTACTCTAACAAAGAAAGGATGCACTCAAGAAACTACTGGGAAATTTTGAGAATGCAAGTTGAACTTGTCATTTTACTTGGTAAATTTTAGAGTTTAGTTAAACTTCTAACTCTCTATCCTGTTTCCATTAAAATAAACAACACCAATGAATTTTTTTACTTAAAGTTACTTAAATCAAATTACATCACCTATCTAACCAATATACACTCTAAATATAAAAAAAACATAATCTGGATGACCAGTATATAAAGTGACATACATCTTATGTTAATTATACTAATAACTAATCTATAATAATTTTTTTTTTAAATGCATGGTTTGTTTTGGCATCAAATAAAAGATTGTACACTGATATCTGATATCGGAGTATTAAATTTCAGCAGAAAAAAAAACAGTTATAGTAACTAACTTAAGTTATCTAACATTGCAAACTATCATAAAAGAAATCTAAAGTATTTAAACAAAATATAACTAAACCTAACTATGTTGAAGAAGATAAATTGACCATGAATGTTGTATTTGCGACATGTCATTCTCCAATAATGGAACGATATCCTATAATAAGAGAAACATTTGAATTATGTTAACACTCAATTCTCATAAAAAATAAATCTAAATTTATTCAAATATGTATTTATATTATTATGTAAAAATTAACAATACTTGTATTTATAATGACTCATATAATACATAAATGATGTAAAAGCCATTTAAATGAGTCTTCTTTCTTATTACTCTCACATCAGAAGTAAATCATATAATTATTTTAAAATTTATAAATAAATAAATTAATGCATCATAAGAAAAATCCATTTTAGCTTCCAACAAAAAGTGAGGGCTATAAAAAGAAGTCACTAGCAAGAGTGAAGTCTACTCAAGTTGGACACAAAAATAAATGTCAAACATTGTGTCCACAATGGAGACATTTAACTCACTAAAAATTATTAAAATAATAATAATAATAAGTTAGCGTCTACAATGGGGACACAAAGTAGATATAATGAAAAAAATAAGTGACAAAATAATTTGAGTCTAGAATGTGGACACAAAGTGGATGTGTTGGAGATCACACATCGACTAGAGATTAAGACATTTCATTCTATATAAGTGGGTGCAAACCTCACAACATGAGCCGATTTTATAAGGTTGAGTTAGGCTTAAAGTCCACTTCGTAATATAGTATCAAAGCCATTTTGAGTTTATCCTAGCAAGTATTTGTTGGGCTTATCAGGTCGTTATCAGACCACCCATCATATGTTATCCCACGCACGAGCTGTCACTCTCGGCGTGATGGGGGTGTGTTGGAGATCCCACATCGACTAGAGATGAGGACAATTCATAGTATATAAGTGGTGTAAACCTCACCTTATAATCTAGTTTTATGAGGTTGAGTTAGGCTTAAAGTCCACTTCTTAATATGGTATCAGAGTCATTTTGAGCCTATCATAGCGATTGTTTGTTGGGTTTATCAGGCCACATGTTATCGGTACGAACCAGCCATAATATATAGTTTCAGGGTGACGGGGGTGTTGTTGGAGATCTCAAATCGACTAAAGATTAGGATCATTTCATAGTATATAAATAGGTGAAAAAACTTAAAGTACACTTCTTAATAATTATTTAATTTTATAGCTATTTTAGTGTCCCCTAAACCTATGCTATAGTTAAATAATATATTTTTTCTTTATGTAGGCTTAGCCAACATTACCTTGTAAATTTGTGTCACATTGGAGGTCGTCTCTAATGCATAACCGACAATATATTAGCTTCCATTTCTATTGGGACGCTAAGCCCACACTAGTCCCATGTAGAGTCTCTTTTTTACTCTTTGCGTCACTCTTTAGCAGATTCTACCATCATTATTTCTTGTAGTGATGTATGTATTAAAAGATCACTAACCTTAGAATAAATTTATATACTTAAAATATAAAATATTTGTACAAATAAAAAATCTAATCAAATGAAATACACATGTTAGTTCTTAGACAAAGGAAACCTGAAAGAATCCAACAAACTTATTTGTGCCAATTTTTTCAACTGTAAGTTACAAGTCACAGTTTTAGGATAGTGTGCATGATTGTGCACTTATGGAATCTCAATAGTCTATTTTTTTATATTTTTATTTTTATTAACATTTATTATTCAACACTTATGTAAATATACCATTTGATCTAACTCTTTAGAGAAATGTAAGAGGAAAAAAAATCACTTCTATTTGCTCTATCATTTTCTTATTATTTAATTTTCTATGGGTGATGATTTGTAAATATGGTATTAGAGCTTTTTTTTGGAACTTGTGCTAAAGAGCTTTGATTCATATGTTTTTCTAATTATTTTTTTCTATGCAATTATGTCATTAGTCACTTAAAATGGAGAAATTTCAAGAAGGTAGGATTTTTGGTAAGGACGATTCAACATATACCAAATAAGAATTAACTCATAAGTAATATTAATTGGTGGGCTCTTCTTCTCATCCCAAATTGATTCCTCTCATATACTTTCAATTATGTCACTACCTCATATGATAATTCCACTAATTATGTGATTTCAGGTAAAAAGTCATATTAGACACAGAGATTACTATCCTTATTTGCTCTGATAAAGAATCTTTTTCCCCTCAATCACAAATATTTATGAAATTCAAGTGTTTCTACATAATAGTAATAAATTACATGTCAATCTTGCTGAATTGAATGATGTGTTATTCATCGATGCTTTCTTTGTCAATCTAATTTCTATCTCAATATTGAAAAAAAGTAATGGCATGTATTATTCTTTTTTACTACTCAAAAGATTTTATTTTTTAGGAAAATTCATAGAAATTGATTGCTACAACCGAGAGGGTGAAAAACTTATATTAACTAAAAACTTCAAGTATTTCTTGTTCTTTTACACCATGAAAGGAAGTCCTAATACAAATTGTAAGATGATCATTTACATTGTAATAAAAATAAAGGTAGTATAGTTCATGAAATAAAAAATTTGTGGCATTGTCACATGAGACATGCTTCAAATTATTCTATTCTCATATTGATACTTCCATTTGTTCTGCTTGTGATGTATGCCACTTTGTAAAACAAAAGAAACCATCTTTTGCTTAGCAATACCAAGCCACCAAAATTTCTTGAAATATCACATGTTCATATTTGGAGACCACATAGAATCCCGTATGCAGAATGTTACAAATATATTTTTACTTTGGTAGATGACTTTACTAAGTTCACTTGTATATGTTTGTTAAAAGGAAATTATGAAACAAGAACAAGTTTGCAAAACATTATAATTAACCTTGAAAATCAATTTGAAAGAAAATTAAAAATATTGAGAAGTGATAGTAGACCTAAACTTTTTATGCATGATTTTTTTAACAATAAGGAATTTGTTAACCAAATTAGTTGTGTAGAAACTCCTCAACAAGATGACATTGTAGAACAAAAGCACCAACACATTATGATCTCATTTTTCAATCAAATTAGCCCACAACATTTTGGTCATTTGTTGTCACGCATGTCATTCATCTCATTAATAGGACACCAACTTCTTTATTAAAAAATAAAACGCATTTGAGATTTTACATTATCATTTACCAAATCTTAGCCATTTAAAAATATTTGGGTGTCTAGCCTTTTCTAGTATCCTTTGTGCCTCACATGACAAGCTTAGTTCCAAAGTTCAAAAAGATGTTTTTTTAGGATAAAGGGAAGGTACCAAAAGGTTATACTCTTTAAATCTTAAAGAGTATTAGCATTATTCTTTCAAGAAATGTATTATTTTAGGAAAATATGTTCCCTTTTAGCCATGTTGATCAAGAGACATAAAATGTTTTTCTTGAATATGTGGACAACACCTTTATGAATTCTTTTCTTAAATTCCCAGTGGTTGTCCTATGCCCCAGTCTTTTGCTTTTGCACATACACTAGTACAAAAGTTTAAAACAACTATCCATTATTTAATGTTTTTTTACGGTCAGACGCGACCTTTCAAAACGCGGTGACATTTTTGAAATTAACTTGATTTAAGAAGACGACTATTTGTAATGCCGCATTCTTAAATCAAACGCTTTGATTTAAGAGTGCAACTATTACAAATAATCACCTTCTTAAAACCCTTTTTACCCTAACTCAGAAGCGCGTCACTATAAGTTTTCATACTCTCATTTTTCTCGCGCTTCGTTTCTCTTTTGTGCTTCCTCTTTTCTTTCTTTCTTCTTTGCATTGTCTTCGTGGCATTGGTAAGCATTGTCTTCCTCTCTTCTTCTTCACCATTGATTTTTATATGTTTTCCGTTTCTCTTATGTTTTGTCTTATGCCATTGCTAAGGTCACGGTTTCATTGGGAAGGTTTTTGTTTGCTTTCTACTATGTCTTCCTCGTCGTTGTTGTTGCCTTGCTTCGTCGTACGTATATTTGCGTTTCATTGGGAAATTTTTATTTTTTTTTTCTTGACTTTTATTTATGTTCTTGGTTATCAGGCTTTCCAATATCAATCCATTATTTAAAAATGTTAGATTTAGATTGACATGAAATACTAAGAATGTGAAGAGGTATGATATGGATGCACCAAGAGATTAAAAGAAATGCTAAAATAATGACCTGTTCTTTGGAAAAGATCAAAGTTGAGAACTTTGATTAGAAACCCAAACAACAACGAAAAAGAAAAGAACCCCTAAACGCCATTAGTAAATGCGATCTATAAATGTGACTATGGTAAATAGCTGCATTTATAAATCGAATTTACGAATGCGACTAAATAACCACCTTCTTATCTCTTCGATTTAAGACTACATGTTTATCAAATACGGCTATACAATCGCCGTTTTAAATTGAAAATATCTGTCGTTGTTTTGCCTTTCTACAATAAGAATAATAATCACACACCAACATTCATCTGAGAAAAATATTGGACACAATTACGTCCAAACAAATTCAAACCATGAATCTATTATTTTTATTTCCAATGGAAATATGAATGAGTTCATCATCAAGTGTTCCTTTACGTACTTCTAGTCATACAAGAAAAAGATTCGAGTACTTGAAGGATTTTCACACAAGTTTTCTCTCTCAAGCTACTACTCATTTGTCTTTAGTTATTAAATGTTTTAATCAAAATTATTTGTCTTCTGTTAATTCTTTTTAGTCTTACAACATTGTTTCTTGTGCTAAAAATTTCTCTAAAAATGAGTCCACCTCTTTTGATGAGGCTTCTAAATATAATTGTTGGAGAGAAGCCATAAGTAAGGAGTTACTTGCTCTTGAGAAAAATCAAACTTGGTCCTCGGTGAATTATCCTAAGGAAAACACCTATCTGGATGTAGATGAGTTTACAAAATTAAACATAAGTTTGATGGTACAATTAAAAGATTTAAGAAATGATTGATTGCTAAGGGGTACACATAAATAGAGGGTTTATATTATTATGAAACATTCTCTCTGGTATAATATTGTTCGATTTATTCTATCAGTTGCAACATCAAAAGGTTGGTTCTTAGAGTAACTTGATGTCAACATTGCTTTTCTTCACGATGACTTGAAAGAAAAGGTATATATGATTCCACCACTAGGTTTACATCTTAGTTATCCACAATAAGTTTGCAAATTGCAAAAATATTTTTATGGCTTAAAGCAAGCTAGTAGAGAATGAAATTTGAAACTTCCTTCCACTCTTGTATCCCGGGACTTTGTTCAAAGTACCTCTGATTACTCTTTATTTGCAAAGTTCAAGGGTGTCTCTTTGCTTGCCATTCTTGTGTATGTCAATTATATGATACTTAGTACAAACAATGTAGAAGAATTGAACGTTGTCAAGAATCATTTTAATACGAGTTTTGGGATCAAGGATATTGGCCCTCTTCACTTTTTCTTAAGGTTGGAGCTCTGTCCTTCTACTAATGGCATGATACTGGGTTATAGAAAGTGTTGACTTAACTTATTATCTTATACGATCTTTAGGGGTCAGTATAATTTAGGTTTTCTTTTGTAATTTTTATTATGTTTTTAATTGAGTGATTGAATGGTCACATGAGAAGTTAAAAAAAACTACAAGAAGGTGAATAAGTCATATTCTCACGGTGAGAAATTATGATGCCTTTAATGGAAATTAGAGACAACATGGTAGGAGTTAATTACCACTGAGCATTAAAGATTACTTAAGTGAGGATTAATGTGGAATTTAGATAGGTTTACATAATTTGGCCTATAAAAGGATGTACTTGAAATGCAATGAATAATTCATATTCTCATGGTGAGAAATAATGATGCATTTAATGGAAATTAGAGACAACATGGTAGGAGTTTATTACGAAGTGGACTTTAAGCCTAACTCAACCCCATAAAACTGGCTCATGAGGTGAGGTTTGCACCCACTTATATACAATGAATTGTCCTTATCTCTAGTCGATGTGGAATCTCCAACACACCCCCTCACGCCGAGAGTGACAGCTCGTGCGTGGGACAACATATAATGGGTGGTCCGATAACGACCCGATAATGGGTGACACGATAGGCCTAACAAGCACTTGCTAGAATAGGCTTTAAATGGCTATGATACCATATTATAAAATAGAACAGATATGAACAAAAGAGAACAAAGATGAACAAAAGAGTAAAAGGAAGGCAAAAAATATAAGAATGAATATCTCTTTTATTATATTGAAATCAGAGCGAATAGTCTTGATATATACAAGCTAGACACTCATTCTAGGTCTAGCCAAAGAAAGAAATAATCAATCAATAAATACTAGAATCATAACAGACAAATAAAAAATAAAGGTTATTCACCTCTATAAAGAGAAACAGCTAAGAATTAGAGAAGACACAATTAATATTAACATTTTTCTATAACGTTTGTATCCATATCCTTTAATATCCCCCCTCAAGCTGGGGAGCAAATATTGATGAGACCCAGCTTGGAACAAATACTCTTGAAAGATTGAGGACTTAAAGCTTTGGTATAAATGTCAGCCAATTGCTCTGTGGTGGAAATGGGAAGTAAATGGATGAGACCCTTCTTTAATTTTTCCCTAACAACGTGACAATCTATTTCTATATGTTTCGTACGCTCGTGAAACACTGGATTTGCTGCAATGTATCTTGCCGAGTCATTGTACAGTATAAAAGAGATGGTTTCTCAAAAGAAACTTTGAAATCTTGAAGATAAGTTAGCCATTTTCACATGTAACAGTGGCCATTACCCTGTATTCAGCTTCACAAGAACTCTTTGATATCGTGCCTTGCTTATTTGATTTCCAGGATATGAGAGAATTCCCAAGATAGACACTAAAAGTAATCACTGATTGTCTTGAATCACTGCAGGTGGCCCAATCACGTCACAAAAGGCTTTTAGATGAGCAGAAGTGTTGGAAAAGAAAAATAAACCAAGACTTGGAGCTCCTTTAATATATATGAGAATTCTGATCGCTGTAGTATAATGAGAAATTGTAGGCTTAGCAAGAAACTGAGAAAGTTGTTGCACAGAAAATGTTATGCCAGATCGGGTATTAGTGAGATCTATAAGTCTTCCAATCAATCTTCTATAGGTTTGAATATCTGTGAAAGGAATACCTCACCTAGAAGAAAATTTTTCATGATTATCAATAGGAGTGGGTGCAGGTTTGCAGGCTAAAAGACCTACATCTGTTAACAATTCCAATGCATATTTCCTTTGATTTATCATTATTCCTTCTTTACTTTTTGCTACTTCTAGACCAAGAAAATATCTTAAATCCCCAAGATCCTTAATCTTGAATGTCTGATTCAAGGCTTGTTTAATTCGAACAATCTCTTCTTTATCATTTCCTGCCAATATTATATCATCCACATACACCAATAATGCTATAAAAGATCCTTCAAAAGAATTAATGAACAGGGAATGATCATTCATAGATTAAATATATCCCATAGAAAGCAAAAAGGATGACAGTTTGGCAAACCACTCTCTATTGGCTTGCTTAAGGCCATATAAAGCCTTTTTTAGTTTACAAACTTTTCCTGGTGGAATAGAAGTCAATCCAGGAGGAGCAACCATGTATACATCTTCTTTCAAATCTCCATGTAAA
>Ga0123342_1005654_pt1 | contig 17922 bp, 8 predicted proteins | sample Turbeawhitnodule_FD_89960 | JGI IMG/M metagenome (GOLD analysis project Ga0123342, IMG submission 89960) | Root nodule microbial communities of legume samples collected from Mexico - Turtle bean Mexico white nodule | ecosystem: Host-associated > Plants > Roots > Nodule | place: Mexico: Nepantla...
ATGAGATGGGGGATTTTAGCAAATAAATGAGGTGTGATATTTGACTGAATAACATAAATTACATTTAATGGGAATGAATGACCCAAGGACTCATTAAAAGGGTTCATTAACTTCTCACTCAATAGATATCAGATCTCTGTTAATACAAGGAAAATGTGCATAATTAATTGAGAGTATATATTTGACTGGATAACATAGATTTTGCATTGAGTGGAATAAAGGGCACGTAGTTTAGTTTTTAAAAAGTCACCTTTGATATTATGACAGGTATAAATGTGAATGTTTTTAGAAAAAAATTAGACTTTTAAGTTTATCTCAAATTTAAAAATTAAATTTTTAAGTTTATCTCAAATTTTATAAAGTAAATTTATAAGGTTAGAGTTGTATTTATTTATATATTATAAAAATTATATTTTTATTTTTGTCAATAAAATCTCTAACACACCTTTTTCGTGTCGAGTTCTTATGTGAGATTATATATTTATGGGTGGTTCGATATAGTCCAATAGTAGGTGACTTGATAATTCTAACAAAATCTCGCTATAATAGGTTTTAAAATACTTTAATACTATATTCAACAGTAGACTTTAAGTCTAACTCAATCTTATAAAATTTGACTTATAAAACCTACTTTGTTATGAAAATGTTTTATTTCTAGTCGATATTTCCTAATACTATTTTTGTTAAACTTTTATTACTTTCTTCTCAAGAAATACTCCTATATGATTTGGCTGTTATTATAAAATAATATTGTAAACATTTTGCATGAAGGAGCATAGTAAGTTTAAATGTAATTTTTATGGTTAACTTTTATTTAATAGGTGTTACTCTTAATTTATTCTCTAGTCTTTGACAAACTTTGCGGTTAAGTTAAAGTAAACGCGATCAAAGCCATTACACTTGGCATGCGTGTAAGAGAGAACCGAAATACGAGGAGCGTTTGTTAAATCATGCACTGATAATACATAAAACAAATGCATTATCTATAAAAAAAAACAAATAGGATGAGGTTTCTTCCTTGAAAATTTAAGAACAAACTTAGCATTCATAAACTACGTAATGCCAAACACATCGCTGTTAGATTATTAATTACTTCATCATTTCACATTTGTTCGTCATATTAAAAAAATAACAAAGAACAAAAATTAAAAGAGAATTTTGTTCTCTTGAATATCCACTAATTCAGCTCATTACTTGAAAATATTTTTTTTATAATGATATCAAAAGTCATTTTAAAAATTATCTTAACAAAAGTTTATTGCATCACACACTATCAGGTAACAAATAAATATATAGTTCTACCCGAATTGATTCGTCTCAAGATGAAAATGTTAAACATATTAACTAGAAATAATTTCATAGTATGTACAAATTTTATTTTAGAAGTCTTTTATAAAAATGAGTTAGATTTTTCTCTTAATTTTTTTCTTTCTTTTTTTCTTCAATAAAATAATAAACCATTTTTATTTTATTTTGCTGTTCAATTTAGAGCCGGCCCTGTCTTCAAATTTCCGTTCCGTAAAACTGTAGTAATGAATCACAACCAATTAATAGTTATCTTAGTTTATGACTTTAAGTGTTAATAACCAGTTACATGAACTCAAAAGAAAAGATTCGTCTTTATCTGAATCCATATAGAAAAATGGTGTCTCAACTCACGTCTATAGATAATATTCAGTAGTTCAATTTTTGACGGCCATTTCACGTTACACAGTTAAAAATTATTGTGGTTAACAATTTATTAAAAAAAAATTGGAAGGAAAATTTAATATAATAAATTATTGTGATCAAAAGTTGAATATTATGCATGTACGAAGGTACCGTACATGATTTTGGTCCATTAGGAACTTGGTCAATAACACCGTGGTAGCTTATCCGTAACAGTGTCCAAGATGAAACCATTTTATAAGTACACACCAATAGTTTAATCTTACCTTCATGAATATAATATTAGATATGATGCTAGATGTGCATCTCTTCAAAAAATATACACTAGATTTATATTAGTTATGTTTATACTATATTTTATTTATAGAATGTCTTAACTGGTAATCACAGAGACATTCTTTTATAATTTTTCATTTCTAACCTAAAATTATATATTATGGAAAGATAAGGTGAAGATTCAGTGTTTTTTTTTTCTCATTACAAAAAATGTTCAAGCAAAATTAATGACTTAAAGAACTAGTTTGCACAGTTTTTATACAAGAAAAAAAAAGGATAAATAGATAAGAGAGAAAATACAAAATTTCAATATATTGTTATAGATTTTTTTTGAAAAATATGTTTTTTATATGTATTTGATAATGTATATACATAATGTATTTGATATGTGAAAATCATGAATGGATTAAATATTTTTGAAAATCATATGTAAATATTTTAACATCACAGTCATTTTTAAATATTTGTGATTTTTTTTCTATTTCATTTTTTCATATACCATTTTTCAATAATTATTTGAAATTTTTTAGTAGGGCCAAACAAATATTTTATAATAACTTATACATACTTAAAAAAAAATAAAATCGGAGAGGGAGACCATGGCTCCTCCAGATTGCCTTTCCTTCTGCCCTTTACGAATACATAACCACATTTGTTTTTATTTAAAAATATAATTATTTGAAATATGCTTAAATAATTAAAATATTCATTAAATAATTTAAATTTTAATTAATATAATTTTTTATGTAGTAAATCTTCTATATGATAGTGTTGCTTTCTAAAGTTTTCTCAGTTATTTAAGGTATATTAAGAAAACAAAAATTAATATATTCTTTTATTAGGAACTCCATGAAATGGGGGAATTTAGCAAATAAGTGAGATGTGATATTCCACTGACAGCATAAATTAAGATTTAATGGGAATGACTGACCCAAGAACTCATTCAAAGGTTAAATGTTGAATAATTAACTTCACACTCAATAGATCTCAGATCTGTGTTAATGCAAGAAAAATGTTGAATTTGCATAATTAATTAAGATATATTTGACTGAATAACATATATTTTACACGGTGTTGAATCAACGGCACACGGTTAAAAAAGTCATAGTTGTTATATGACTACTAGGTAATATTTGATTACTTTCTTCTCAAGAAATACTCCTATACGATTTGATTTTGACATTATTATAAAATAATCACAGTATTAAGTTTAATTATTTTAAAGAAATAATTATATAAACTTCCAATAACAAAATTAATTGAAATTACATGCAATTTTTTTTTTCTGATAAAAATACATGCAATTTTTTTAAAAAAATGTGATTGGTGCTTTATTTTGAATATAATTTTATTAACTAAAATTGACTGAAAATTATACATTTTGATGTATAAAAGTTTCAATTTAATAACTTTCTATTGATATTTTGATGAAAATGGTGTTAACGCATACCCAACTCATCCTAATAAATAGGTTGACCAACGCTATATTAAAGTACACATTTATTGAACATTAATTACATTGAACTACCCAAGACCAAATATTCACTTGATCGTCGGAGAGCCTTCTACATGTACCTGTCTGACATTTCCGATCAAAAATCAACTTCAATACAGACGACAACCGCACATAGTAGATTTTGATAATGACTTGACTATTTTAGTTTTACCATGAAATATTTGATGTAGCCTATAATTTTCACCATAGTAATTATCTCACTAACTGTTTAGCCAACTTGAGGTTGATCGGAATATGGATGAACTTCTAGTGATCTCCCTTCAAGCTCTAGTGACTCAACCTTTTGGGAACGAGAGGGGAGGGACTCCTTTTGAGATGACAATCCGTTGCTCAAGTCAATAAGAACATAAAATATAATATAGTATAAAATATAATATGAGTTAAGAGTTTCCTGTGTTGTTTATTATATCCTCCTTTTTACAGAGCATAATCTAGTATATATAAACTGAATTGTAACATCTTCACCTTTAGTCATGATTCTGTTTTAATTAAGTGTTTAAGACTAATTGATTGAGATTCTTTAACTTGTGCTCCCTCATAACGTTAGATACATCGGTCGGGAAACGACCATAAATGACTAACTATCGAGTCAAACCCGTGACCTAACACTAACTAAACCACATCAATTTACCCTAACCTTATACGTTAACTCATACCTTCACTACAAACATGTCGTTGAATAAGTTGTAAAATAGGAAAGAAAAAAACATAATCTTTATCATTACAAATATTGTTATCCTCAAGTTGTCTCCATTTCTCACCAAGTTCAAGATTATAAAGCTATTATTATGAACATTATATTCATTAATCATATCCAACTTAAAGTTAACAAAAAGAAAAATGAAGGTATGGACTTTTGTAGAAAATTTCATTTCACTTTTACTATCTACTTTGCACATTTTTGGAGAGACATTGAAAATGGTCTCGCTAATATTTTGATTAAAAGGTTCCTTGAGAATAAAACTATGTTGGTGCTTCACTTTCAACACACAACACAAAGTTCTATCAAGACCGTATCTACCCCTATCTACTATCAATATATATTTGAGTAAAAATTATTGCACATAAATTTCTTTTACAAGTTGCATTTATTTTAACATGTTTATCTTCTAATTTATTGTAAGAAAAAAATATCTTCAAATTTCCTGATGTAAATGTTAAATAACAGTGAAACATATATTAAAAAAATTATTTATAGCTACTTGTAATTATTGTTATTTATTTAAATTTAGTCTTACTTTTTTTAATTTCTCTCCATTTAGTTGAGGTTTTAAGGCTAATAAAAAACGGTTTTTTCTTAACCTAAATTAGTTTATCCTTTTAATAAGCCCATGCCCGTGAAAAGTCACAAAACAAACTGAAACACACGGAATTAATATATGGCCCGAGCAATGATCTGATTTAGTAACTTGGGCCGAACTTATAACAAATTGCATATTTTTCAATTCTTAATAAAAATAAAAGTGAATGAAAAGAAAATTCTAATATGGGTTAATATCTACATGTTTCATTTTAAAATTTTACTTTCTAAAAAATAAAAAACTTAGATATGCTAAACTAATTAAATTACGTATATTTAGTTTTTTTAAAAGATTGTGTAAAAAAAAATACACTTTAAAGATATTTAAAAAAAAATTATTCCTATAAATTTTTTTATTCACAAATTCATTTTTTAAAGGCATATTATAAAGAACTATGTAGTTAAAAATTTCAATTTATAACTTACTAAAATACTTAATATGCTTTGAGATAGTTTTTCTAAGTTATTAACCTGTTTAAGATATCAAAATATTTTCAAAACATCTTGTTTTCCATAATCACCAGACACAGTGTCCCGTGTTTTGGAAGATTTAAAATAAACTAAAATAATAGAAAAGAAGAATAGACAATTTGATAAGAGTTATATTTTTTCAAAATTATTAATAAATTGAATTATAAATTTATTCTTTAAGATTACATTAAGCTTTTAAAATTAATAAAATAAAAAATAACCTTTAAAAAATGTCCTTAAGTTATAAATAAATTTAAACCTTTAAATACCACATTTTGAAAATAAAAGTTAACTCCAAAAAATAAACTATATATATAACACTTAAATACTTAAAATAAATGATAAAATTATATTTAAAATCATAAATTATCAATCAATTTAGTCTTCAAATTTATAATAACTAGTTACTAAACTCGCTCTACCTTATAAACTATATAACACTTAAATACTTAAAATAAATGATAAAATTATATTTAAAATCATAAATTATCATTGAATTTAGTCTTCAAAGTTATAATAAGTTTAGGGTCTAAATTTGCTCTACCTTTTTTACTCTTTTTTATGAGTTGAAATATCTATTTTATTTATTATGTTTTATTGACGATAAAAAATAACAATAAATAAGAAGTATTAAAATTTCTCAAAAATAAATTAAATTTATTAAAAAAAAGGTAAAGTATTAAAGAAGATATTTGTATTGTTTAAATCAAGGACGATTAAGCATTTCCAATAAATGACCAATCCGTTTTACTAATACGATCTAAAAAATTGATTTGATTAATAACTTATAATCAAGGATTACATTATTATTTTACTTATAATCAATCGTATCTAATTTCAAAGACTATATATTACATTAATTTTATATAAATCAATTTATTAAGTTATCACAATTTCAAACATTAGTGTTTTACTAGACTATTTCAAAAGATTTGATGGAATAGTGTACTTATATTTCATATCTTGATGTACTTTAAACATCTTCAATGTAAAAAGCATAACAGTCTCAGAAATTAATTTAAAAAAGGGTGAGGCATTCAGGTATAATAAATTGTCAAAAGAGTGTTCATACAACTAAAACCACTCATAAACTCAATACGTAGAATGTTGCAATGAAATTTATTAGTTTTTATTGGAAAATAACATTTAATGAAAATATCATAGGTCAAATACATTTCAATCAACTAATTTGTTTATAAATATTATATGCTTAATCCTATTTTTTGTTCAATACATTTTTCAAATAGAGAAAAGAGTATAATATAAATATTAAATTTTCTTCATTCTTATTAGACCTTTCATCATAAATGACATAATTTAATAAAATAAGCCAAACCTAGCTTTAGTTGAAAGTAAAGAAGACAGATGAAATATATAAAAAAAAATGAAGATGGGCAAAAGTAAAATAAAGGATATACAAGTTTTTAAAACGAAGGTAAGCAACTGACACATAATGAAAAATGGATGCTATATCATTAGTCACATGTTTCCCAATATTAAATCTATCATCCAAATGATAAAGAAATAAAAAACTGAATACAGAGTAATGTTTGGTAGACAGACTCTAAAAATACTTCATTCCTATAAAAATAATCTAGAATGTTACCACTGACTTATTGAAAAGTGGAGGTTAAAACATTTAAAAATTTACATGTTTTGGAATATTAAATTTATCATCCAAAATGTTAAAGAAATAAACATTTAAAAAGACATTCAGTGGACAGACTACAAAAAGATATCATCATACCTTTATACAGACATTAATCTAGAATGTTACCACTAACTTCATGAAAAATGGAGGTTATATTATTTCATAACTCACCTGTTTTCGTATATTAAATTTATCATATAGAATGTTAAAGAAATGTATATTAAATTTATGATATAGAATGATAAAGAAATAAGATGATAAATTAATATAAATAAATAAATACAAACTTAAGTTTGGAGGACAGGCTAAAAAAAACTTCATAACTATGAAAACAATATGCCACCTATGATTCCACATTTTTTAAAAACTAGTTTGCTTTTAAACCAACTTCTTAAATTGAATTTAAGATCTATAACCTATACAATAATATAATATCACAATTGTAGAGGCAACACTCATATCTTGTCTCCAAAATTTTCAAGTATTTTTCCTCAAGATTGAGATTATAAAGTACATTAGAATCATGTTTTAATAATACACAAAAAATCTCACCAACTAAGTATGAAACCAATTTCAAATCAACTTCACATTTACTATTTATCCTTCATTTTTTTATTTATTACAAGTGTGTATAAGTTATCCTTCCTATTCAAACGAAATTATGAAAAAGAGACTCAAAATAATTTATTAAAAACGTATTTAAGAAAATAGCCCCTAGATCAGCATCTATTTATTAAATTTTGATTACATCAAACTTGCTAAAAAATTAATTATAAAACTTCCTAAAAGGACAAAAAATAACTTATACTACTTAAATTTTAAGAAAGTAAATTAGACATACAACAATAAACTAAAGAGTTTGTAGTCCCTAAAGAGCTTGTAATCACTAAACTAGTTTCAAATCTCTTGCAAAACATTCCCCAAATCAATATTTGTTCATGCGAGAAGAACACAATTGTGTAGATTCAATTTGGAGTAGATTAAATAGAAAAGGTGTAAAAAGACAAACTAAGAAGAACATGCATTTACCAAAAAAAGAAGAACAACTTTTTTTTTCATCCATTAAATTTCTCAAGTACTGGTTGCCACAGTTAAAATTGAATGAAAAAGTAAGAAAGATATGATCCAAGGCAACAATGAGTAGATGTATTATGATATCATACATTTGAAATCCAAATAATCGAAAAGGCTTACCTCAACATGGGATGAGAGAAATGGTAAGATAACCCTGGATTCGTTCCCAAGCAGCAGCAACAGAATGCATTTGGGTTGTCTGCAATTATTTTCCATCTGCACTAAATCTAAACTAGGAAAACTAATATATTTCTACCATCCTCATTATCCACAATTAATTAATTATTAATACTAATACTAACAAGCAATAAACTTTCAGCGTCTGCGTCAGCGTTGTGTACCCAACACTTTATTCACCAAGTTTCAATCTATATGTGATCCTCCTTCACCATGTACTATATGTTACCAAGTCCAAACCATCTAATCAATCGATAAACGATTCCGACAAACACATCTAATCGAGCAATTGCAACTAAAATTTCTCCGAAGGATCAAAGAAGAAAGGATCATTATAATCCCACAAACTGCCACTGTAATCAGCCTCACTCGCCAACGGCCACACAGAAGAAGAAGATCCAAGCCCCACTGTCCCCACCAACGACAGATCCGGATCCACCGAAGCCTCCATATTTACCTGAGAAGATTCACCCGAACCCACAGCGGAATCCACTCCATCGACAACGCTGTTCTGATGTTGCTGATGCTTCGATGAATCGCTATGTTGAGCATGCACACGGTTATTATCCTGGTGACCATGCCTTTGGTACGAGGTTGATCTACTGGAACTATCAGCAGTAGTATTATTCCCACCTAAACTCACATCAGATTCCGAATTTTGATATGATGTTGATAGAGCATGCGACACTTGCACCACTTCCTCAGGACGACGATGATGATGATGATGAACATGCACTGTATTATTACTATTGTCATTAGGGCACATCACCTGATGGGTGTAATTGAAAGTGGTGGCATACACGCCGGCGCAAGGGTAGGGCAGGGCGGCGGCGTGGAAGGGAAAATTGAAAGCGAAGCCTGTGGGGCGGGGAAGCAAGGGTCTTAGGGTTTGAGTGGAAGAGGTGGTACGGGATGAGGAAGAGTGAGGAGAGGAACCGGAGGGTTCGAGATTGAGCTGGGCCCGGGAACCATAGAGGATGAGGGCGGCGCGGTCGTAGGCTCTGGCGGCGTCTTCAGCGGTGGCGAAGGTGCCTAGCCACTTGCGCGTGCGCTTACGTGGCTCGCGGATCTCGGCGACCCATTTGCCCCAGCTTCGTTGTCTAACGCCGCGGTACCTAAATTTGTTGTTGTCAGGGCCACCTTTGCCTTTGCATTTACGAGTACTTTTGTTGTTGGTGGTGTCATTGGTGCTGTTGGAAGTGTTAGATGTTTGGCTGGGAGTGGAGGGCGTGGCGGTGGTGGCGGTGGGTTTGGTTTCTTGGGGTTGAGGTTGGAGAGAGGCCATTGGTTGGGCCCAGTTTTTAATCTGAGGGGAAAGATGGAGACCCTTGGGTACCTCGTTCAGCGTTGATGTTGATTAGTCCAAAGAGGAGGCTCTGCTGAAAGGGTTGGATGTCATCCCTGTCAATGGTGGAATAGGGCGGTGTAACATGCAATTTATATAGGGAGAGAGAAAAAGTAACCCATTCATCTCTCTGCATCGAATAAAGACACACTGCCTCGGAATCGCTTCTTTCTTTTCTTCGTTTTTTCCCTTTTAGTCAAGTTCTCTTTTCACACTTCTGCAACTTCACCACTCTCATGCTGTTTACTGTTTACCAAAAAAATTATTACCGCTACTTTCCCAGGCACTTAAACTCATTACTCCACTGCCACCTCTTGTGCCAAATTTTGACTACTACTAACGTTACACAACTTTAATTACACTTCAAATTAAGGGCCATCTTGCTAATTATCTATTATCTATATATAATAAAGGATTAGGGTACTGTTAGTTAAAACAAGGGCAAGCAGATTAATAAACGTAGCAGAGTGGTAATAAATTAATTAATGGGTAGATATTCATCTGAAGTATTTTTATGGTAACACTTGGCACTTGCATTCCTACCACCCTTATTTTGGCCACACAATAACTTGCATGGAAGTTGTGGTAAATGTTACTAATGTCGGAAGTAATTATTCTTGAAAACTAGAAAGATGGTTAAGTGTCTGCTAAGTAGACACATATATAAGTACAGTTCCTTCATTGAACTGGCATGACTATATATGTTTCGAAGGTTTTTGTCCTACAAAAATAACTGTTCTTTTTTGGCTCATTTACCATGGTGAACTTCCAACTAATACTGAACGCCACAAAAGACATTTATCCTATACCTATAGTTTCTCTTCCAACTTGTATGCACAGACCATTCACGATTTCCGTTCTATTTTTTTTGTGTACTTTGCACTAGAGCTTTTCATATTTGGGAATGACTGGATTTTTTCTATTTTTGGCAATAACAAGTAAATGATGTAATCTGAAAAGAAATCATTGTAGACACTGGTAGAAAGAAAAATGGGAGATAGCTACTTCAAAGAAGGGAATATCACCGTGGAGGAAGGAATTCTATGAAAATTCCTATATACATATTATTTCTTAAACTTTTCGATTAACTTATGAGACTATGACATGTGAAAATTTTTTAGTAAGTGGAGAAGGGTTAACGAAATGTTCATATCAAGAAAAGAGGATAGAAAGTGATCTAGATTTAGGTTTGTTTTTTTCTTTACTAAAGAATGAAGGAGAACTCGAACAAGGTGTGTAGGGGAATGATATAGTGTTGTTAGCTAGAACAAACGAAACAAAAGTTAAACGAGTAATTAAAGATATAATAAGTGAATAGTCAAAATGTTTCAATCGATTGTAGCATGGTCGAGGGAGGATAACTAATATTTTCAAAAAGACTAGAATATCCAATATTTTCAAAAAGATGATAGATGATACTAACATTATTTTTTTATCAGTAAAAAATAAATTAAATAAAATTAAATGAACAATTTTAAGAATGTTTTAACTTTATTAAATGGAACACTACTTAATGTATATATGTTAAAGTGGGAGTTGTGAAAATTTGGAAAAGGGTGAAATTATCATTCAAATATAAAAAATATGAAAATCATCAATCATGTCACTATCATTAATGGAAAAACATCATTTTATTATGATTATTATAATTCATTTTTCATAATAAGTAGTCTAGTATTTTCGTAATAAATTACAAACTAATTATAATGGTTAAAACAAAAATGACATATATGGGTTCTTAGGAATGAGGTAGTCTTTAGACAAGGGGTAGTTGTTGACGATAAAATTCTGCAAATGGCTTAACTAAAGACTTGGTTATGAATGAAGAGTAAATATACAACTTTCACTTTCTCCTTCTCGGATTGGTCACTTAACACAATCATATGTCTCAAATATTTTTGTTAGAGTGAATTGCGGTTTAGAATTTTTGATTTTCCTTTACTTATATAATCGTTTATGTGTTAGTTTATCTGTTGGGGAAGGTATTCTGTTGTTGTATGTTTTTGCAGATGAGCAACAAAATTCTAGACTTTGATTTATAAAGTAGTCCAATGGAACTAGATGTATAAACCAACAAAGAAAATTAAAAGAGGATAAATGAGGATCAAATTTATCATATTTGAGAAGATTTTTTTGATATTTTGCTTCTCCATGTCATAAACATGTATGCGTCTTGTAAGTTTTTTGACATTATGGATGAAAGAGGGTGCAATATTATTTGTGTATATTTGTGTATAGGTTATGATTCTCATTCTTCTTTTCAGTTGTGTTTTTAAGCTTCTTTAGGACAACTTTTTTTATTGAGGTTTGTCCCCTCTCTTTGTCATTATAGGAGTGTGTAGTGTAAGCACATTTTGTTAAATGTATAGAGGAAAGTCAGTATTCTTCATGAATGGTGGCTTAATAACTTCTCTTTTATAAAAATTGTAGTATTCTTAAAATATTTCTTTATTATTTCCTAATAAAAAAATTAAATGGTAAAATACAAGAATTATTAATTATTTTTTTTTTCAAATTAAAGATCAAATAATTAAAGAACTTATCGTCAAGGATAAAAAAAACTACATTAATTACATTTCATCTTTACCACACTTTAAATTTTATCCTAATAAGTGTTTTGTTAAAAATCAGGCTACAAAGGAGATTCTTCTCCAAGGAAACATACGTGATGACTTATATGTTTTTCCCTCATTACAACTCTTTGCCACCCTCAATTAATAATACTTCTCACAATTCGATTATGACTCCGTATGAATTGTGGCATAAAAGACTTGTTCATGCTTCATTTAGAACAGTGCAAAGTGTTATGCGAATGAACAATATACTATGCAATACAAATTCTTCTTTCTGTGATTCGTGTGTTATTACTAAAATTCATCAATTGCCTTTTTTACTTTCACACACTCTCTATACTGCTCCTCTTCGATTAGTTTTTGTAGATATATGGGGTCACTCACACATAACTGCTAGTGATGGATCCATGTATTACATCACCTTTCTTGAAGCGTTTTCTAGGTACACTTGGTTGTATCTCATAACTTCTAAATCTCAAGCCATTACTATTTTTTTTGCATTTTAAATTACTTGCTGAAAAACAAACTGGTTTTCTCATTAAATGTCTTTAAACTGATAATGATAAAGAGTTTATTTCTTTAGTGAAAATCTTGCATGATCATGGTATTACTCATAGATTTACCTGTCCACACACTCCCGAACAAAATGGATCTATCAAACACAAACACGGTCATGACACAAGTTTGGCCCTTCTTACTACTGCATCTCTTCCTCTTAAATTTTGGGATGAGGCATTTGTCTCTGTTGTTCATATTATTAATCTTTTACCTACTTCTGTTTTAGATAATGTTAGTCCTCATGATAAGTTGTTTTCCTATAAATATAATTATAACTTTCTTTGTATATTTGGGTGTGCATGCTATACTCTTTTGAGACCTTACAATCAACATAAGTTTGATTTTAAGTTGTCTTTGTGCTTATTTCTAGGTTATAACAATAACAATACACACAAAGGATATGTTTGCCTAACTCCTTCGGGAAAGACTATTATCTCAAGACATGTGATTTTCATTGAATATTTGTTTCCTTTTTTCCATGCATAATAATCCTTTCATTCTTCATAATGATAGTAATACTACTGCTTCTTCCTCTTCTTCTTTACCTATAACTGTGGTTTCTATTTCTAATTGTTCTTCTCCTATAACTACAAATAATACATCATCACCTTTATCTACTGTTGATAATCATTGTCAGATTACTTCTCCTATTCATGTTACCAATTTTCTTCCCATGATAACTCGTGCTAAGGCAGATATATCTAAACCCAAAGTTCTCCATACTTTTGTGACTAATGATTATTTTGAACCGTCAATTTACAAACAAGCTATGACTCATCCTCAATGGCTTAATGCAATGCAATTTGAATATCATGCTCTTGTTCAAAACAACACATGGACTCTTACTTCATTGCCTGCTGGTGCAAATTTAGTTGGTTGTAAATGGGTTTTTAAAATGAACCATAACTCTGATGGGTCTCTTCAACGCTACAAAGCAAGGCTTGTCGCCAAAAGTTTTCAACAATTTGAAGGTTATGACTTTACTGATGCTTTTAGCCCTGTCATCAAGCCTACCACTATCCGCCTAGTCCTAACTATTGCGTTGACTTCACGGTGGCCAATTCATCAAATTGATATCAACAATGCTTTCCTCCATGGTGAGTTATCATCTCTTGTCTACATGCAACAACCACCAGGATTCTCTACTGACTCTACTCTTGTTTACCAATTGAATAAAGCCATATATGGTCTCAAACAAGCACCTCATGCCTGTTTTCAAAAGTTGTTACAAATCTTCTTCATTTGGGCTTCATTGCTGCCAAGAGTGACATTTCTCTCTTCACAAGGTTTACAAAAAATAACACTATTTTTATACTAATTTATGTTGACGATATCTTAGTTACTGGTACTTCTTGGGTCTTAGTGTAGGATTTCATCAAACAGTTAGGCTCATATTTTGCACTAAAGGATCTTGGACCGCTGCATTACTTCTTAGGAATCAAAGTTTCTTGGCTTAAAGACAATTCTATTCACCTATCTCAAGCTAAATATATTAAAGACCTTCTACGTCGCACAAACATGGTTAACTCTAAGTCTCAACCTTCTCTAATGCTTTCTTCTCTGCGACTTACTGCTAATGAGTCTGTCTTCTTCAATGATCTAACTTTATATCAATCCATTGTTGGTGCCTTGCAATATGCTACTATTACCAGACCTGAAATCTCCTTTTCAATTAAGCGGGTTTGTCAGTACATGCATAAGCCACATATTCATCACTGGAAAGCTATGAAACGTATTATGCGATACTTGGCTGGTATTTCCACTCACGATCTTCTCTTAACTCCTTCACCAACCTACTCTATGACTGGTTTCAGTGATTCCGACTAGGCCACTGACTTGGATGTTGCAAGTCTACCATGGGATATTGCATCTTTGTTGGTCACAATCTTGTGTCTTGGTCCTTAAAGAAACAAAAAGTTGTCTCCAGAAGCAGTACTGAGGCTGAGTATAGAAGTGTTGCAGCTGCTCTTGCTGATATTATCTCGATTCAATCACTGATGACCGAACTACGCATCACTTCTTCTAATCCAACAATCCATTCTGATAATCTCGGCGTCGTTCATATTGCTGCCAATCCTGTCTTGCATTCACACTCTAAACAATTTGAGCTAGACTTGCATTTCGTTTGTGATCATGTTCAGAATAAACCGTTGTTGTTAGTTCATCTTCCATCTCAGTTTTAAATTGTCGATGTTCTAATGAAACCCTTGTCTGGGACAATGTTTTAAAAATTTAAAGATAAACTTCGGATAGTTGATAAGTCCCTCATAAATCTATTAAAGAGTGTTAGATATACTATTGATAGTGGAATTACATAGTTTCTTCACATAGGTTTTTTCTTTTATAAATACATGTTTTGATCCTATGTAAAACACTGAATAAAGAATAATATTTCTTTACCCTTTCTCACTCAATCCTCGGAAATACACATACATTTATTAACATGGTGTCATTAATTAAAACATAGACTATTATACACTAACATATATTATAACTCTAAAAAACTCATCCAATTTAAAAATAATGAAATGGAAGAACATTTATGTTTGCATGTGAGAATGTCAGGTAGTTGAACCCTCCTTTGGGACTCATTTTGAACCCAATTCTAGCCATTAGAAGTATCCACCATGACTTCTTATTCCTAACATCCTCAAATTAAATAACACTAAAATATTAAACATTAGAAAAGATACATGTGAGCACCATAGTTTAGGGTTAGACACTTTCTGCCTCAGGAAGACAGAGTGAATGAGACAATTCCCTATCTTGCACAAGTAAACACTTTTTGCTTCTGTCTCATTTTGTTTTTATGCTGTGCACCACCCATTCTAGAACTCTTTTTAATTTTTTAAATATAAATAATTTCTTTGTTCAAAATGAGTTAATTTTAAAATTTAATTTTGACTATTTAAAATTACTATGGTCCATTTAACTTGATAACATATATCTCATAAGATTATCTCCTCATTTTTTCTCATACAGTGTTTTTTTTTTTCTAATAGAAGTTGTCTATGGTGGATACGGGTTATTGCTTTCTTTATAATTTTTATGTGCAAATCTTTCTGATAAAAATTTCTGATTAAAAAAATCAAATTATTCTTTTATTGTCTTTAGTTTTTGCCTAACATTTGTTATGTTATTATATTTGTTATCGTCGTTGTCATCTTTCTTAACGTTGTATCATTGTACCATCTGTTATGTCATTTTTATTATCGTTGTCATCTTTTTCATGTGTTTTGTGAATGGATAAAAAAAAATGTTTTGAATTATGTAGAAGACACAATTCAAAATTTTCTTTAAAAAAAAATTAAATTATGTAATATGAAAACTTATTTTTTATGAAAAAATAATAATTTTTAAATGGTATAATCTAAAAAATAAAAGAAGTTTGTAAATTATACAATTTGAAAGTAAAAAATAATTTTAAAATTATGCAACTCGAAAACCTTCTTTTTCATAAAAGAAATAAGTTTCTAATTGTATAATTCGAAAATTTAAAACAAAATTTATTATAAAATCTATTTATCAAAAATTCATCTTAATTACATAATTTGAAAGAGATTACACAGTTCAAAAGTTATTCTTTCATAAAGGTAAAGTCAGAATGGAGAAAGAAATTACATGGTTGCAGAAGGAAATTATAGGGTACAAAAATAAATCCCGTAGATGACGTACTTTATACACTTAAGCCCATAAAGGTCCAATCTTAGCTCAGTTATTCTATGGGCTCAGACGCTTTTGCTTCCATTTTTTTAAAAGTGATTAGTTTGTTTCTTTTATTTTATAACTAACAAATCTTCTACCGTTTTTTTTTCAATTGAACAATCCGAAACCCATTCAGATTGACCCTTCTAAAATAGTAATTATAATTTTAATGTTGTTAATGACCTTTCTAAAATAGTAGTTATAATTTTAATGTTGTCACAGATTTTATATTTTGAAAATTAAATATAATTTTTGATAGTATAATTTATAATTAGAAAAAGTTAAGTTTTAGATTGTAAAATCTAAAAAAGACCTTTATTAAAAATTCAGACTATAAAATTCAAAATAATATTTTTTAAGTTTAAAATTAAAAATTAATAAAATATATTTTAATAACACCTACTAAAAAAATATAATTACAAATTCATCCAAAACCAACCTTTTTGAAAACTCCAAAACCAACCTTTTAGAAAACGAATAACGCACATTTTTTTCGTCATTTTTTCTACATACGAAAATGCAGTAAAACAAAAGAAATCAAATATTAATTGAAGCAGATGTGCAATTGTAAATTTATTGTTTATATTTTTAAATCTAATTTAATTAAGTTTGAGAAAGTATTGCTGACTAAGGGAGAAGTTTTGACCTCATATAAGAGGTAGGATGACCATTTAATGTATATTGTTATTCCATTTAATAAACTTTGGGATTCACGATCTAAAATTGAAAATTTGTATTTTAAATTTTTAAATTTAGATTTTGTTTTTTTATTTGTAATAAAAAATGACATATTACATATAAAATTATTTCTAAAAAAAAGTCACATCACGTGCCAAATACTTCAAGATCTCTCATAAGGTGACTTAACCATATACATAAAAATTTCTTTGGCATTACAAAATTTCCATTCCTAACCAAATCATAGCTAAAGCGATACACTTACTTATAAAGCAAATATAATCCAAGATCCAAAACATATTACATAATCTTTCTATTCTAAAATCAAACTATTCTTAAAGAATTGGAAAATAAAATGTTCAACTTGAGACTCATGCATCTAAAGTTGAATGCATACAAGCTTGTATTCGTACTATGACGAATAACTAACCTGCAAAAGATATAAAAGTTGCAAGAAGAATAATTACTTAACAAATTTCAAATATTTAATTGGGTGAAGACACTAAGTATTTGTGTTTAATCCACACCCAAACATTCATTTGTGTCACTGTAAAAAGTTCATCTACTTCCATCACCTTACCTCTAAAAATAATATTGTTCGTGTAATTTCAAATACCTCAAATATCATGTATTTTCTTATAACGTTTCATTTTTTCTTCATTCACTAATAACGAACTGTTATGATGAGTTGTCATACCTTTATTACCAAATGTTCTTACAACAAGGACCAAGAACACTTGAAATGGGTTAATCAAGACTAATCCTTCAATCTTGGGCTGAATACTATCTTGGGCCGGGTACTCCTTAATGGAAACTCTTTGCTTCTCCTCTCGGCTGGTGCTCTCGGCTTCTCCTCTCGGCTGGTGCTCTCGGCTTCTCCTCACAACAGGTGGGGGGTACCTGCAAGTCGCTCCGATGCCAAAGTCAGAA
>Ga0123342_1005655_pt1 | contig 17920 bp, 7 predicted proteins | sample Turbeawhitnodule_FD_89960 | JGI IMG/M metagenome (GOLD analysis project Ga0123342, IMG submission 89960) | Root nodule microbial communities of legume samples collected from Mexico - Turtle bean Mexico white nodule | ecosystem: Host-associated > Plants > Roots > Nodule | place: Mexico: Nepantla...
AGCCAAAACTTCCACTATAATGGTACTGGGAGTACAATGAATTCCTCTCTAGCTAATAGATAAATAGCCCCAAAACAAATCCTCTCTATATGGGTTAAACACTTACACCCAAGAGATGAAATATAGAGTATAGGAAAAGAGAGAGGAAGCAAGTGTGTGTTGTTGTATGTTGTGTGTTACATTGCTTGAAGGAAGCCACTATATATAGTGGTTCTAGGAGACAACAATAATAAATATAATTAATGGTAATTAACCTCCCATTGATTGCAATTGATTGCGGCAATTAACCTCCCATTGATTGTGGTAATTAACCTCCCTTTAATAACAATTAATTGTCAACGGTAAGTAACCTCCCATTTATGCCAAGATAATGGTAAAGGTGAGTGATATTTAAAAAATGATACTAGTTCAAAATTTATTTTTTTTATAAAAAATTTCATGTTAGACATCACTATGCTACTTGACATCTCAGTTAGGCTGACATCTCAAGTAACAACAATCACTTTCCATCACATAAAAGAAAATATTATTAAAAAAAAGAAAAAGAAAGAAAATACAAAAATATGGAGGGACTAGACCAAAACTCATATGTTAACAAAAATGATGCATAGGTAGACTATACCTATTAATACAGAATTATAAGAACAGACTATAACATGATTTTATAAGGTTGAGTTACACTTAAAGTTCACTTCTTAAAACTTACCATTTCAATGATGTGTGTATAGAAATCTAGATTAAAAAGCGTCATGCGTGATGTCCTAAGGAATGAAGAACCAAAAAATGGAAGCAATGAAAAAGTAGACAGAGTCAAACATGTTCCAATTTTTTTCAATGTAAACTATAGTACTGATATGTTAACAATCCAACAATGAATTGCTCTATATTACGACTGCTAAAAGTAAAAGGAAAGCTTTTACTGAAATATGTGAATTGAAATGTGAATGCATATAAAGACATAGAAATTTTTTTAAACATAGTAAAATAATGTCATTAACTATAATAATGTAGTGGTCAAAGCTACATTTCTTTATTAACTATATTAAAAAAACTGCCATCAAAAGGGTACCCGTACACATGTAGGTACACACTCATATGATGGCATAAGTTGTTCCTAAAACATGAGCACATGAGCATACAAAAGCAAAGTAGAGAAATCATTTTACAACATCATAACCCTAAATTCATCAAAAGTGAGAACCCCATCCCCATTAAGGTCAAATCTAGCTATCATTCCTTGACACTCATCTATGCTCTTGCACTCCCCCAATCTCCCAAGCATTCTCTTGAGACTCTTTGGTGTGATGCAACCACACCCCTCCATTTCATACATCTTAAAGGCCTCTCTCAGGTCTTCCACCTTCTCTTCCTCTTCCACTTCCTCCACAAACCTCACAAAATCATCCAACCCCACCAGCCCGTCCTTGTCCGAGTCCAGAACTTCCACCAAGCTCTCCGCCTCCTTCCACGACAACTTCCCGCCGATCGCCTCCACGCACTGCCGCAGCTCCGACGCTGATATCTTCCCGTCTCCATTCTCATCAAAGTGGTTGAAAACACACACATATTGACTCACCTTGTCCATCATGCAACGTTTCAAACTTATGATTCTGATCACACTTTCCTTAACAACAAAATTGCAAGTAAATGAATATACACTCGTTGTCAGCTGCAGTGACTCCAAAAACTTCGTCTCTATGGATGAAATCACAGTCTTAACCTAGTTAAAACCTTGATCAAAATCTATGCATATGATTGTATAACACCACAAAAAACCTTGTGTATAGTTGAAAGCATGAAATAATGGTATTGTTGAGGAGTTTGAAATGGGGAGAGGGAAATATATATGATGAAGAAGGGAAGAGATTGAGGCATGGTTGACCTAAGAACTTGTATGACCCGTTAAGAGCGCAGCACCGTCGTCTAAAGACTTGTTATGCATGGAAACTGTCAAAAATTCCACACCAGTTGACATTCAAACAAAGTGAGAACACAAACGACAAATGTGAAAGGAATCTCTGCAGATATTTAACAGTAACAACCCACTCGGATTCTTCTTCAAAAAACCCCACTGGGGCAGAAATTTCTAAAAGTGGAACCAGACCACAGAACACAGTTGACCGAGGTTAGACCAGAAAATAAGGTTCACATGCCAAATTATTGTTTCTTGGTTTTAGTCATTCCACCCACATTTTTTTTTTGTAAATGTGAAATGATATAAAGACACGTGTTGGTTGATTTATATAAGTGGTAGGCAACATAAATAATGTTCATCAATTATTTCATGTTTAAATAATAATATTTTGGTATGGGGATAAGGAAAATAATATAAATTAAATTCAAGAAAGATGTGCAGTGGCTTAGTCGATGCCAAAAAATAATATTTAAATGCTTTGAGAGTTGATTTGACCAACGCTAATGAAGCTATATTAGAGAAAAAAAAATAAGTAATAAATTATTGACACACGTTTTAATGTCTTAATTTGGTTTCCTCCCTCAGAGTTGAGCTCTAACCGTGTCCGGTGGATGCCCTAAAGGTATGTTTTCTGACTTCTTATTGTAAAAGTGTAGGACACTCTTGATTTGGAAGTGTTTTTTTCTTAAAATTTTATTGTGTTTGGGTTGTGAAAAATTTTATTAGATATTGATTTGGCACATCTTATATGTTCTATTTTTTTATTGATACCCTTGTTTAAGTCACCATCACTTAGTGCTTGGCGCAAGATGCAACCTTGTTCTTAGATCAAAGTAATTTAAATGAGAACATAGTTTTATTTCAACTCTGAGGAATGCTTCTTATTTCAACTCTGAGGAATGCTTAAGAATGTGTCCCCACGTGAGTTTTAGAAATGCATGAGTTTTAAATATATTGATTGTTCTGAATATATGGGGTCCAAATTATCAAACAAAATGATTGATATCAACTAACTCGTATGCATTCAGAAGATAAAATTGTTATTTGATTATTTGATCGCTTTATGTTCAACTATGCAGGATAAACACATGCATAATTAATCATCCAGGTTTTTTTAATATTATAAGAAAACTATTAAATAATAATTAAGTATAGAAAAAATAATTAGTCAATGTATACATTAAATTAGATATTTTAAGATATTTATTGATACTAATATTATTATTTTTTATCAACAAAGAATAAAATAAATTAAAAGAAATATTTTAGGAGTATCTCAACCCTCATACAAATATCAAGAGACTTTCACTTATGCTTCTTAAGCATTTCTTCCACACTTATAACATAACTATTACTCACTAGTACAGAAAACGCATACTACAACGACATATTAAGTCGCTTAATTGATAACTGGCATAAATAAAAATGTTGTGGCATTTTTGTAAATATTTGGAATATATTACAGCGGTTGTAAGGACCACCCGTGTAATATGTTCTTTACAGAGTTAAAAAAATAAAGTTTTTAAAAAAAACTTATTTTAGCGCTAGACATATTACACCGGTTGATTAATCCAACTGGTGTAATATGTCCTTAAAAGTTTAAAAAACAAATATGAGTTGAGATTACTCTAGGAGTGTGACGGTCTATTTATAGGTCTTCACAAACATAGACAATTGATATTGATTTTTAAAAGCTTTCATTATGCATAATTATATTTAATTATAATATCATGTAACGAAATCAGAGTATCATGTAACAAAATTAGAGTATCATGTAACAAGATCAGAGTATCAAGAAATTACATAAATAAAAACGTAATGGCATTTTTATAAATATTTGATATATATTACACTGGTTGGCCTTACAATCGGTGTAATATGTTCTTTTTAGAGTTAAAAAATAAAGCTTTTTAAAAAACTTATTTTTGGCACTAGACATATTACACCTATTGGTTAATCCAACCGGTGTAATTTGTTTATTTACCCTACTTTTTGTCTTGCGCTCTCACTGATTACTCGCGCTTAAAGTTATTTTTCTCTTGCTTTTGCCTCCACCACCGCTATCACGCTGCAGCCGTTGATCTGAATCGCTTTGCCACCGTTCTGATTCGCTTCTGCCACCGCTCTGCACCTCTTCCTCCATTGTTGCTGGCACCGCTCTCCACCACTGTTTCTAGCACCACTGACCACCTCCTCCAACGTCCTTTCTTTGCTGCATTCTTTCTTCACTTCTCTTTTCCTGCATTTTGTGTTGCCTTTTTTTTTCTCATTTTGCTAACTCTTTTTCGATTCAGGATGGAGCCTATGGACATAGTTGGAAAAGCCAAGGAATACGTTTTGCTTCCTAAAGACATCTCGCTAGGCCTTTTTTTTCTCAAATTTATGATTTTAAATTTAGAGAAAATTTTATATGTTGTTTGAAAAATAATCTTTTACTAGACCGTGTTGTTTGCCCTATAAATGATGTGAAATGAAAATATGGATTTTATATTTAATGGTAATTGCATTTCTTATTTTTGTTTTCATGTCTAGACTTGTGGTTATTGCAGTATTTGCTTGTGTATCACTAATGGTATGTATGAGCAGCAATAAATGTTGTGTTGTATTTTAATAAATTTATAAAAAGAACTATAACATATTACACTGGTTGTGGCCTTAACCAGTGTAATATTCCACATATTACACCATTTGTTTGTCCAACTAGTTTAATATGTCCCTTCTGGAGAACTTATTTTTTAATATTTTATTCATATTTTGGTACATATTACACCGGTTTTTAAAACTGGTGTTATATGTGATTGACATTTTACATCATTGAGACCTACATCGTTGAGGGAACCGGTGTTATATGACTCCCAGAACTGGTGTTATATGCGTTTTCTGCACTAGTGACTGCACCATGAGTTGCATAAAACCAACATTGATGTTATAACAGATCTAACACGGACCAAAATATTACAAATGCAATCCTAACACCTGATACAATCCAAGCCAACAAGGAGATGACCAAGGACTCAAATTACCATTCACACTATGAGAAGTTATCTCAACTTTCAAGTGAAGACCCCACCAAGGATCTAGCAAACCTCACCAGAAGGAGAAATGGGCAAAGACCAGAACATCAAATGTTTTTCCTTCTAATCTTATTAAGAATAAAATAAGTTGTAAATAAATCGGGCTCACTTTAGGGGTCCAAATAACAAGACAGGCTAGAATAGGTGTCTTTAGCATAATAGGGGGTGTACTCATCATTTTAGCTTATGCCTAGCCCTTTAGGAAGGAAAGTTGACCTAGCTTCTAGAAGAACAAGCCTAAGGTGTGGTTTTGACTTAGTCAAACCCTAAAGGCAACCCCTCACACATTTACCATCCTATCCTTGCTCATCTTGCTTTCCAAGGCACCCATTCCTATAAATAGGGTGTCTTACTCCATGTTTTTCATGTTGAATTTTATAGAAGAAGTAAAACTCTCCACAAATTGTGTTGTTTGCTCTAGCAATAGGTCTTATCTTGAGTGAGTTTGAGAACTCTCAAGTGGCGGCCCTTTACACTCATCTTGGAGGCAACCATACTCCAAGTGGTGTGTCCATTCTCAACCCACACCATAAGCTTTCTTCTTCCATCCTTTTCCTTCATTTCCAATTACGTCTGATGAGCATATATTTATTCACACTCAATAGCCTTAATCATAGATTATTGGACTATAATAATAAATAAATTCATTGTTTTAATTAATTTTTTTATTTTAAAATGCATCCAATAATTAATTCATTGTGAAAGTGAGAATTGATAAAATTAATTTCTCCTCACAATATGTTCTTGCAATCTTTGAAGCCCTCGAAGCCAAGAACACACATGTCTTTGAAGCCCACATCTAATAGATAATGCAATTATTTAGGAGACATAAAGCAGTGATAAACATCATTTGTTGCTAAGCTGATAACGATGTCTTGTGACTCGAGTTGGGGCAGTAAGATGATGGAAGAAGCAATGATAGTGTCTTATTTAGTGTTTCTTCTCCTTAGATATAATAAGTGTACTGAATTGTGATTCCTTGCTAAGACCGTTGGTGGTGGTCATTGAGCCTGTGCCGGAGAGCAGTGTGTCTATGGTGGAAGAGAGAAGTTAGGAAGATTGTTAAATATGGTGGAAAATGGGGTTGAATGTTATTTTAGACGACAAGTCATTTTATGGAAATTTTGAAACTCATGGTATTTTACGAAGGTTCTTAAACCCATGGTATTTAACGGATGTTTTCAAACCCATGGTATTTTACAGAGGTTTTTAAACCCATAGTATTTTACGAAGGTTTTTACCCATGGTATTTAAAGGATGCTTTAACCCCTTGGTACTTTATGGAGGTTCTTAAACCCATGGTATTTGACAGGGGTTTTGAAAGACTATTGGTTTAAAAAAACCCTAGGGAACACCTTCCCTAGAGATGGTGTAGTGGGGGAAACTGCAACCCAGGGTAAATGAATTAATAAATGTTTTAACCCTGGATAATGTAAAAGCAAACTCCTGTTAAAACCATTTTTTCTTGTAGTGGGTTATAGGGGCACTTGCATAGACCTTCAAATTGGCTAGGACTCTCCTCTTCAATACAAATACTATGGACTTGACCATTGATTCACATGCCCTTTGCCAACCTAGCGTTGCAAGTCTTGAGAAGGTGAACTTGGAATCTTGCATACTCAAGATTTTCCTAAGACTTTGTGGCCTTGTCAATGGATACCAAGGAAGCCACTTCTCCAACCAGTTTTGAGAAGCAATCCTTATTTCACAGAGAAAATAGGAAGACCATATCATCTAACCCAAATGATTTTATGTCCTGCTACATAGGTTTCTGACCATGGATCAGTAATCTCAAACACACTTTCAAACCACTCTTTATTAAGCTTGGTTATGTCCTTTATTTGTTCTCCTTATCTTGGTGTCAATAGAACCAAGTTATCTCCCATATACCTCTCTTTTTAATCATATTCATCCCCCCTTGATGAATTCTTCATATAGTTGGTTGTAGTCCAAAGTTGATAACATGTGGCTAATCACACTATTTTCCATCCATGGATAAATATGTTGTTGAGTTTCAACAATGGGGCCTTTTCATTTCTCTTGCGAGGTACTTCTTACTACATCAACAAAGGACTGTCTCCCTTTCTTTTCCCTCCGTTCCTCCTTACTTTTATTCTCCATAGGTACATATTTGTGTTGTTTTCTTACTTCTCTGGTCAGACCAACCTCTAGTTCAAGCTCTGCTCTTCTGTATCTCGAGATGTTGACGTATAGTTTCATATTGCCTATGTGAATTTGATTCAACTCCTTCTCCAGCCTACCCGCATTTGCCACCTCAAAGAACCTCATGAACCCAAATCTTCTTCTCCACCTATTGAGCCTACGGGAAATAGACACTTCTTTCATCCTTGTCCACCTCTAAAAAAATCTTGATCATGTCATATTCTTCAAAACCATTTAGAAAATTTGAGAAGAAAAAGGTTGTGTGGTTACGTGACGATTGTGGTGGTTTACGAGTCTTGCCATAGAAATTATTAGTCATATTAATCACTAAAGCTATTAAAGCTTTAAGCATCCACCCCAACACAGACTCGGGATGTACTCAAAACCCCACAATGACTTTAAAATTATTTTTATTATTATTAAAAATTTATAAAAATAGTGTCTAAATTGATATCTAAATTAGATACCAATGCTTTAGTTATTAATATTTTATATTATAAATTAGTCTTTAAAAAATAAATAAAAACTAATTTAAAATATATAAAATAGTTAGTAGTTAAAAACCTTAGTAGCTAATAATAGTTAAATACCAATTTAGAAACTATTTTATAAATTTTTATTAGTAATTGAAACCACTTTATATATATTCCAATAATGTTTTAGTTTATAAAATAATTTCTAATTTAGTCAATATAATAATTAATAATTTTGGTCTTTTAAATTAATTTTTATTTAATATTTTTTTTAAGTGTAAATCATCAAATTTCAACTAAATACTTCAAAATAAAATCTTTTTGAAAAATGAAACATTAAATAGTTTGGATGCAAAGCAAGTAAACCCAACCATTAAAATGGTTAAAGCAATCCATATGTGTAGGATCATTCACGTGGTTACTATCTTTAATATTTTTCTTCACCTTTATTTTTGTTACCTTTTACTTTTGGATGCAGAAGAAGTTAAACCCTTCATCATTTTCAGTAACCAACTAAAGCTATGATTGCTTAATGCACATGCACACTGTAAGGTCTACCATTCAGCCAAAACATCTTATTGTCCCAATGAAACTGATCATATGTCACATGTTCACATTTTCAAATATAGCTTTCATAAATATTACTTCATTAGGAGTTGGGAAAACCAGATTCTCTGATAAAAATTAACAAATATGAATCCATGACTACTTATTGTCATTTGTCTCCCTTTCTTTTAAAATAGTTTCATGACTGTCCTTTTATTTATCACCCTTTCTTTTATGTTGTCTCCTTTAATTGAATGTGGAAGACAGAGAGTATCTCTGGTGGCATAAATAACTTGTTTGAAAATTGAATAATTCAGGAAAAAAAAATGCTCTTGTTTTTTTTGTATTAGGATTGAGAATAATGTTATGATTATTAATCTAATAAATTGTTGTATAAATCTAGTTGGGTTCATAATTCTCTGGACCCTTTCAATTTTGACATCTTCATGATGTTTTGATACGTTTGGATTGTGAAAAATTGGTGATTTATTGAAGTTACAGCAAATGTTATGTTTGTGTTTACATTGATGAACATCACCAAAATTTAGTCCAACCACTTTCCGGGATATCAAAGAAGAGTTCAATTTATATGCACTTTCAAAAAAAAAAAAAAAAAAATCAGTTCTACACAAACATCCAGAAACAATTTATCATATTATCATATTAAGGAATAAGAAAAACTAGATAAGATGACAAAATCTTATTGGATATCGGTGTAAAATTGTTTTACATTAACATAGTGAGTGTAAATTAAACTCATAAGACAAACTTTGGTTCATCAGATTGCAAGAGAACTCAATGTTTTCCATTTACTTCTATTGCAGGACTTGTCTTCCTACTTCTCTCCCTAAAGCTTCTGCATGAGGACAAGCTAGGAATGCACCACTGCAAAGACTTAACTGGTTTCTGTCTAATGGATGCACGATCATCACTCAAGGTTCTTTCACTACTACAAGTGGAGTTAGCCCCTGAGATAAAAGGAGTTGAATGTGCAGATTTAGGCATAACATGTTGTATGGTAGGTTTGACTTCTTTGTATCCAGGGCCATCAACCTGGTCATCTCTGACACTTTCACGAAAAAGTTCTAACAGTTTCTTTTTCTTGTCTGGGGATGGTTCAGCAATTGAAATAGAACCAGGAATTCTACTCCTAGAAGGGGTCCCAAAAGTATGGTGAACTGGTGTGGTCCCTCGAGATGGTGTAAAGTCTGCATAAAATGAAATAGACAATACAGCTGAAGGTGGTTGGAGAGAGTAATGAAAATCAGTGAAAGAGAAACTACAAAGAAAATGGTAAAACAACATATCCAAAATTTGTAATGACCAGTATGTTCTTCCTTCATCAACTTGCATTACACAAAGGCTGATTATGATACCAAGTCCATGGCAAACTAAATGTCATGACAGTATAAGTTTACCATTATATATTACTATGATATTAATTTTTATGCACTTTTTATCAACCATGTATGACTTTTAAAGGGGTTATTATAAAAATCAACAACTTGATAACAATTAGATATAAAAATGTTTTACAATTGCATACACTATTTATTTTTCTCTACTATTATTGCACACAAATGTCTCACCACTACTCATCATTCATATCATAATTACATTTACACATAACAAAATGACCAAGTAAACTAATTCAGCCAGAAAAGAGTACCAAAGGAAAGAGAGTTACAGGGAATCCTTACCACCATTGACACTGTAGAAATCATCTTCACAGTCTGAGTCTAACCAGGGCTTGGAATCAAAAAATGCTTCCTCTTTACTGCCTATACAGGAAAACAATCGCTTGTGAATGGCAAACATGGATATGAAATCTATGAGAAAGTATTTCAAGAAATGAAATAATACCAAGAAACAAATAATCGAGCCAATTGAGATGTCAAGATTAATTCTGACTTTGGAATGTTATAAAGGGAGGTGGGTAAAAGAAACAAGCTCATATTTCCAAGTAGTCACTTCAATTCTTAACTTCTCCATTTAACCTTTGTGGAGGAAGCTATCAAAATGAGTATCATTCATGTCAAATAATCTAGGATCTCAGTCACAATACACATAGAAACTAACATTGTACAACTGAACCAATTTAAGTGCAACATGTCAGCAACAATCAGGCACATGGATTCAGATCAAGAGAAAGCAACAGAGTGTGTAGTTTATCAGAAAAGACAAATTACAATTCTTGGACACTCAATACTTTATTGTTCATCTCTTTTTTACTGCAAGAAAATTAGAGTTACTGTTACCAAAAACATGGAAGATTCAAAGACAGGGACCATTGCCACTTGTAATGAGCATCAACCACAAAACAATAGTCAGTACAATTAAAAGTATCTATCTAAGTGTGAAATTAAATCAACAAGTAGCAAGGAAAGCATATGATAAATTCAACCAGAAGTGTCCCTGAAATAAGCATGGTGCATGAATTCTAAAACCTGTTTATAAATATACAGTTCTTGTTTGCAAATAATGTTTGAAATGTAAGCCTAATCCTAACCTCAAATTGAATCTGGTAAGATAATGTTTTGTTTAACAAAACGAGAAATCATGTTCAATCAGTAACTAACAGAAAATTCATGTACACCAAAAATAGTAGTCACATTTCTCATGCAGTATAGACATTGAAGGAGAAGAAATAATACTATAAAAGGATGCCTCAACCAAAACAAACAAGAAAACAATTGATGATTTATCCGAATTCTATTATGGTATAAGCACGGTTCAACAAATTAATCAGCATCAAAGGTTTTTTCCTTTTCAATCCCTTTCTATGTCCATCATAACATATTAACAATAATGTAATAGTGAGTACATGTTTACATAGAGATAGAAATTGAATAGACCGTATATCAGGAATATGAAAAAAAATCTTCAAATCTGTTTTTATATGGAAATCTACATGTTCATATTCATATACACACAATAAAAATCATGAAACCAATGAGAGACATCACAGCATATATGCAATTCACAAAGATGGATGGGGACATTTATTCCACGTGTCTTCCTCCAATTGGAGGATGCAACCGACTAAAGAGGATCCAATAATTTCCCACTTGGGTATCATAACCAAATCATAGCTAAGCACCACAGAAATTAAATTAAATTTATAAATCAACTAGACCAAATATCACATAAAGATGCAAAACAGATCACCAAAAACGAAAGTGCAGAAGATACAAAAGAGAACCCGGCTTCAATAAAAGCAAGCATCAACAACACTGAGTAACATCAGATAACTTTTTCAAAAGAAATATAAAAAAAAAAACCTTCTTTTTCAAACATATACTGAGAGATTAATAATCTTCGGATCACACATTCAACGAAATACCCAGGAACATTCACATATTAATAGTAACAGCATCTTCATATGAGGTCACGAGAAAGTTAAGAAAAGTCTTGAACTGCAATTTTCACCACAACATCAAGGTTTTTACAATCACTGCAACCACAATTGTATCAACTTTAAGGGAAATCTCCCACAATATCAAGAATAACGAAGAAACCGTAATTCAAAATTTTGGACACAATCACACAGAGCAGAGAAAACAGCATATGAACACAAATTCTGAAGAAACAAAAAAAAGAAGACCGTACCATGGTCCGTAAAGGTGGTCGTTGACCGAGCCGTTGACCACTTAAAATCCCCATTCGGGGGTTGTCCCTTAATGGGTGATGGGGGAATCACAAGCTTCTCAGATTTGGAACCCAACGAGAGTTTGAACTTCATGTCTGCGTTAGCCTTTCTGGGGACCGAAGAACACGAACCCATCACTGAAAAGACAAAAACTTTATGATCATCACGGTCACTAGGTGACACGAAACTAGAGTTATTGCTCTGCACTTGCTTGAGAGATGGAAAGAGAAGAAGTGTGTGCAAAGGGTGTGAATATGTGTGGGTTTTTGGTGTTATACTTAAAGGGTAGGGGAAAATTGTGTTTGTGAGAAAAAAATGGAAGTTAAAGAGGATTGGCCTTGAAAGTGAAGTTATGTCAACAACGTTTTGTTGTGTTGTGTGGTGTGATGCTACCAAGAGTGTTATGTATTGGATGTGGATTTTTGAGAGATGGGTCCCATGGGAAGATGAATGGTTTTTTAGCTTTTACCTTATAAAGATTAACACTTTCTTTCCCTTTTAATAAATAGTTTTAATATTTCTCTTACACATTCATCCATCGTACTAGGACTACTAGAGCTATGTATCACAGAGAAATTGATACGGACACAAATATAGAGATATGTAAGATCTTTAAAATGTAAAATACAGGTATATGGATCTATATATTATAAAATTATAAATTATATAAATTGACAATAAAGATATATGTGCACAAGTATGTTTCAGATTATTTTTTTTAGCAGAAAGATGTTTTTCATGTCTGGTTCACAAAAATTTGTTTCTATTCTTATAATCATAATAACAATTTATATAATAAAGTTTGAATTTTAGAAAATTAATGTATTTTTTCTTTTTAAAATTGTGTTAGAACCGTACTAGAATTGTCATAAATCTAACAAATACTTTTTGAATTAAACACTTCACGGATACGTGTCCTACAGGTGTGTGTCTGATACGAATATCGGACACTGACACGCCATTTAAGAGGACAAAAACAAAAATTAAGAGTAATGACTTTCAATATATTTTTCTTCTTTTTTTCAATTGTTATATGTAAAAAATAAGAAATGTAATAAATTTTTATATTTTAATACTAAATAATTCGTTTTACTCCACCTTTTCTCTTTTATATATATATAAATTAAACATTATGTAAAAAACTTATGGTGTAATTAATGAAAAATATTGATTATATTTTGATCCTTGTAATGTGAAATTAATTTTGATCTTAGTACAAATTTTATTACATTCTAGTCCAAAGTGAGAATTCAGTAAAAAAAAATTAAGAAAGAATAATATGTTGGGATAGCAAAATATTTGTAATAAGTATATTTGTAGATTTATCAATAATAAATATTTAACGGATTTTCTAAATGGCACTTGTTTATGTGGATATAAATTTTTCTTTACGGCACACTATATGGGTAGGGTGGGATATTATAATATCCGCATTTGAGGATATCTCCAACACATAATATTACTTGAGTTAATTAAATTATTTTTTCATTAAAATTTTATATAGATATGACATTTTAATATAAGATATTTTAGTGAATTTACTTTGTAATCTTTTTCAAAATTAAATATGATTAAAATGAGGTTGTTGACAATAAAATATCAATTCAAAATATGTTTTTGTTTTATTATAATTTTTTTTAGAATTATGTTTCAAAGAAATTATTTTTTACTAACTCAAAAAAATAGTCTGAATCTTTAATGTTTGGTTGAAGGTAAATCTTATATGACCAACTCATAAAGTCATTTGTGTTAAATCTTCCTAGTCTATTACTCTAAAACAGTTTCATAATAATATCTGAATAATTTTTGTCTAAGAAAATTACAAAAAAATTACAAGTTCTTGATCATATAAACCATAATAAAAATTTAAAATAAAAATTTCAAAAAAAAACTAAAATAAATAATAATCTCTCTTCCTTGGTGTCACATCTAATTAGAGCATCTTGTAAAATAAAAATAAACAAAGTCTAAGCTTCATCACTCATAACTTCAACATCTGTTCATCAAAATCATGTTCATTTATAAGAACATTCAGTTTTAACAAAACAAAAAATATATTTTATGAATATTATAGACACATAAAAAACATCAAAATAGAACTAAACACCCACAAACGTGTATGCACCAACACATGCAATAATGTTTTTATCTCTAAATGTAAATGGTACAAATAATTGCATGAATGAATGAAACATGTATATTCAATTACAAATATTCAATACGCCAAGCTGTATTACCTACTTTATATCTCAAATGATCAAATAAAACTTTGATTTTCGTGTTGCTTCTAAACTTGATTTTGAATTTAGCTTAACAAATCTATTATAAGTAACTACAAAAATATCATTAAATAAAAACTAATTTTAAAAGAAAACTATTAAATAAAAACTAATTTTAGAAGAAAATCATTCAATAGAAATTAATTTTAGAGACAAAAAATAATTAATTACTATATTGACTAAATTAAATATTATTTTAAAAAATTGATTCTAAATTAGTTTATATTATTGTTAAATAGTTTCTAAATTGATATCTAATTAGCGACCAAAGTTTTTTGCTACCAAATTTAAAATCTAAATAATTGGTAGCTAAAACTTTGGTAAATACTAATTTAAAAACTATTTATAAACCAAAACAAATTTTAGTCTTTAAAATGATTTTTAATTTAGTTAATATAGTAATTAATTAATTTTTGTCTTTAAAATTGGTTTTTATTTAATAATTTTTTTAGTAAGTATTTGATAAAATTTTATTTATGAGGTAAAAGTGGTAGAAGATTCTGCAGATTTTTCCATATCAAATTTGATCATAGAAGAACTGTTGGAACATGCAAATATTTCTTTTATGAAAATGACCCTACATAATATTGGGTTCTTAGTCTTCTTTTGCATGAGGGAGTCCCTTTTTGAGGACTTTTAACTTCTTTTTAATTTTGTAAGTATTTTCAAAGATCTTACACTATTTCTTTTTGGTTTCTTTTTTATGACATCTTTGTAATTAGTGGTTAAGAATTTAGATTCCTCTCGCGTACTTTGAAGAACAACTTCTTATAAATTTAGAACTACTTGCATACCCATTTAACACATGTATATTATCTATATATTCTTTATGTATGTAATTTTTTTAGTGGTGTGGTGTATAACAAGTAGATATTATAACGATTATTATTTGTGTTTGAAAATATACTTATAGATCATGTTTCTAAAATTTATTAAATATAGGATTAAAGTTTACTATAGTTTTTGTATGATTGTTACACAATTTAAATAAAAATTAAATGATTGGAGAGAATCGATTTCGTACGTCTTAGGAGGAAAGAATTTTTATAATTGTTCATATTTTACTTTTTTCCATTCAAAATATTTTCAAGAAACATGTTTCTAAATTTTTTTTAATTAAATCAATTCTTTTGAGAACAAATAAAAATATGCTATTATTTTGTGTAATTCAAGAGTGTCACTATTAAATCATTTAATGGAATTTTCACTAAATGTTGAAAGATAAAGGAACTAAGTTCAAAGGGTGAATTTAACATCTTAGAATTTTCGAATTTTATTAATGAAATATGTTACTCAATCTTTCAATGAAAAGTTAATGATACAAACTATGGAGGCAAACAACATTTTGTAATTTTTTTTGAAAATAAACACTTTTCTAAAGAGAGAAAAATAGACCATCACTATATATACATCACTATATATATATATATATAAACTATAAGTCTTGAATCCTACAATACTTTATTCACTTGTAATTCCTGATGAAAACTTTATATAACTCAACCCTTACACAGAAATGCAGGGGTTATAAGAACAAAATTAGTCTAAAGCACAACACAAAAAAATATATAACTAGATTTAGTGTTTGACTAAGGCATTGTTTTTGAGAGTTTTAATTGTAAATAAAAAAACTTGTTTAGAAGAATATTATTATAAAAGATTAGACCAAAACTCATTACTTCCTCGTACCGAAAGTGACAGCTCATGCGTGAGACAACATATTATGGGTGATTCGATAACAAGTGGTCTAATAAGGCCAACAAATTCTCACTAGGAATAAACTCAAACCTAGATCTGATATCATATTATGAAGTGAACTTTAAGTCTAACTCAACCTTATAAAACCGGTTTATAAAGTGAGGTTTGCATCCACTTATATAATGAAATATTTTCATATTTAGTCGATGTGGATCTCCAACATATTAATAAAAAAATTTAATATTATATTAATAACACATCTCTTTATGAATAAAGGTAAATATTTCATATTTATATATTTATATATATATATATATATAAGTGAAGAGGTTATTGGATAGAGTTATTAAGAACAAAATTGTCAAAGGTAGTTAGGTTAGGAGTAACAGCTGTGGCCTAACCTTTGTAGGGGGGGCAGCCATAGCAGTACGTTGACCGAATGAGGCAAAGTTTGAGCGTTAAAAACGAGTATTTGTTAGATTAGTTTTTTGACACGCGTTGATCGTGTAGAATTAGTGTCCATAACTAACTATAAAAATTCCCATTCTCTTTGTAGAAGGTTCATCATTTGGATCCAATCACAAAATTATATATGAAATGCCAGCATATCTGAGTTACGCCTAATTTGTTTTTATGTGAACTTTTGAAGGATTGGAGATTAATTAACGCTCTGATTGGAATTTTCTGACTCAATTCCAGATCTTCTCTCTCCATTTACCTCTTTCATGGTCAATATTGCAGAGGGGGGCATATCACATTTAGAAAGATAAAATATGATAAGAGGAATATTATAAACTAAGACACTATTTTCTTTTTTAATCAATAATAAAAAATAAATAAATGAGAATCACTTTATGGTAGTCCAATCCTTAACTTCAGGGGTGGTCCAATCCTAAACTCTAAACATCTATAAATGGGAACCACTAAGAAACTACTTAACACAATTTTTTTTATATTATGTTATTCATTGAATTTTTTTTCAAAATTGTGAAATAATATCTGAGATTTGTTAAAAGAAAATATAGAATTTGTATTTATCAATAAGTTTTACTAAATTTTATAAAGAAGAATATATTATAAAGAAGAATTTATAAATGTAACTATGAAATAGTAGAAAACATCAAACACGTTCATTTTACAAGAAATAAATCAGAAGTCTTATGATAAAACGTTAGATTTACTCATTCAATTTTAACATAGTTATTATTTATTGTTTTTATTGGATTTCATGTTGGGTCATTCGATATTAAGAATATAAGTTATCTTCAGTGATGGATCTCTCAATTAAAAGATTATCGAACTTTAGTAATAACGTTGAAGGAAAGTTCATCCGAAGAATATAATAAGAGTAATAATTGAGAGTTTTACTCATTCACTTTTAGCATAATTATTATTTAGTGTTATGGTCAATTTTTACATTGAATTGTTTGAATTCTGTACCGTCCCGTACTCGGGCGTTGACCGAAGGTCAAAGTCAACGTGTGGTAGGATCCCTCGTGGGATCCAAGGAAGGAAGTCAACAGATTGACCGACTGAGGCATCGCCAGGTCGAGGCGTCGCCTTGCTAAGGTGTCGGCAGGTTAAGGCGTCGTCAGGATAAGGCATCACCAAGCTAAGACGTCGCAAGGAGGCTTCGGGCCTCGATGGCTCAGGACAGTAACCAAGAGAAGAGAGGTGGCTTCAAGGCCATAAGTTCTAGTACCAGTAGGGGGTAACCTGACTCGTGAAGTATCCACGCCACTGCTGGGAGACCTTGGGAGGCCATGACCAGGGGAGAACCACGTGCATGGTACGAGAGAAAGGTAGATACACTCCTAGGGCAGGTGACTAGAGATTGGGGTGCATGAGTTGGCACCCGGAAAGTCATCCCACGCGCCAGATGCACTTCAAGGAAGGAGGACTCACACAACGGATTAACCCTAAGTCGGGTTACGGCGCTGTGAGGCCCTCCGCACAGAATAACGATCAAGTCAGAAAGGCACGTGGCAATGCCCACGTGTTCTGTTAATATATTTATTTTTCTATTTTAAATTATTGGGCTTTGTTTGTTTGACCCAACTTTCCTTTTTCTGTTTCAGCTAGGTCTTAATCTTTTTCTTATATATACACCATGTATTTTACTC
>Ga0123342_1005656_pt1 | contig 17919 bp, 19 predicted proteins | sample Turbeawhitnodule_FD_89960 | JGI IMG/M metagenome (GOLD analysis project Ga0123342, IMG submission 89960) | Root nodule microbial communities of legume samples collected from Mexico - Turtle bean Mexico white nodule | ecosystem: Host-associated > Plants > Roots > Nodule | place: Mexico: Nepantla...
ATTTTTCAGGTCAAACGGATGAGTGTTCGCCCACGAAAAAAATCAAACAGTTTCACACACAAACGAACCTTCCTTCCGGCCCTGGCAGTGATCAATAGAAAATTTATTGCCAATCTTGTGGCAATAAATTTTTTATTCATCAGTGCGAGGGCTGAAAGTAAGGTTTCTTTGTATACGAGACTGTTTGATTTTTTTCTTTGCATACGCATCTGTTTAACCTGAAATCACAAAAAGAAGATATAGGGAAGAAAAGTTAGGACGTTTTGTTTACAAAAAACAGTTTTGTTCAACCTCGGTCTTGGACTTACTACGCCTTACTCCTTGGGTAGTTAACCTGAAAATTTTACCAAACGTTCGCTATTGTTTCTGTTGAGTTTTTGCTAAGAATTGAGCCCTAGATTCGTCCTACAAGATTAGCAATAAATTTTTTATTCATCACTGCCAAAACTGAAAGGAAGGTTCGTTTGTGTGCGAAACTGTTTAATTTTTTTCGTGGGTGAATACTCAACCGTTTGACCTGAAATTTTTAACTTTTTGTCCCATATTCAATGGAGATTCTTACGTGGAATTTCAGGAAAAAACTATTTCCAGAGAGTTTTTCAGAAATTTTGTGCAAACCAAGGTTATCCTTTACCAAATATTGTGAAATTTTGCCCTACTTTCTGCAATTTTATTCTGGGTCGGTATTGCGCAGAAAAATCTCACACAAATACTTACAGATGTTGTTTGCACCCAAGTAAGGAGGCACATCCATAAACAAATCACAAAAAGTAGATACGAGGAAGAAAAACCAGGACATTTTGTTTTCGGAAAATCAGTTTTGTTCATTCTCGGTCTGGGACTTACTACGCTTTACTCCTTCGGTATTTTGGTCTGGAATTCTTACCACACATTCGTCACTGTGTCTATTGAGTTTTGGCAAAGATTTGAGCCCGAATTTTGTCCCACAAGATTGGCAATAACTTTTTTATTGATCACTGTGAGGGCTAAAACCAAGGTTCATTTGTGCGTGAAACATTTTTATTTTTAACGTGGGTGAATACTCATCTGTTTCACCTGAAAATCGTCGCATTTTTTCCCAAATTCAGTGGAGATTCTTACGTGGAATTTCAGGAAAAAACTATTTCAGGAGACTATTTTAGAAATTTTGTGCAAACCAAAGCTATCCTCTACCAAAACTTCTGAAATTCGCACTACTTTCTGCAATTTATTATGGGTCTGTATTGCGTTGAAAAAGTTCACACAAGTACTTTCATATGTGGTTTGCACCCAGGTAAGGAGGCACGTCCATAAACATATCACAAAAAAAAGATACGGTGAAGAAATGTCAGGACGTTTTGTTTCCGGAAAACCAGCTTTGTTCACTCCCGGTCTGGGACTTACTACGCCTTACTGCTGTGGTATTTTAGTCTGAAGATTTTACCAGACGTTCAGCAGTGTGTCTATTGTTTTTTGACTGAGATTTGAGCTCCAGATTCGTCCCACAAGATTGGCAATAAATTTTTTATCGATCACTGGCAGGGCTGAAAGGAAGATTTGTTTGTGTGTGAAACTCTTTGATTTTTTCGTGGGTGAATACTCATCTGTTTGACCTGAAATTCATCACGTTTTGTCCCAAATTTATTGGAGATTCGTACTTGGAATTTCAGGAAAAAATTATTTCGGGAGAATTTTTCAGAAATTTTGTGCAAACAAAGGCTATCTTCTGCCAAAACTTGTGAAATTCCGCCCTATTTTCTGCAATTTTATTTGTGTCCGTATTGAGCTAAAAAAATTCACACAAGTTCTTTCATATGTTGTTTGCACCCAGATAAGGAGGCACGTCCATAAACAGATCTCAAAAAGATGATACGGGGAAGAAAAGTCAGGACGTTTTGTTTTCAGAAAACCAATTTTTTCACTCTCGGTCTGGAACCAACTACGCCTTACTCCTCTGGTATTTTGGTCTGAAATTTTTTCACTGTGTCTATTGAGTTTTGCCGGATATTTGAGCCCAAGATTCGTCCCACAAGATTGGGAATAAATTTTTTATCAATCTAAAACTATTTGATTTTTCTTGACCGAATATTCATCCGTTTGGCCTGAAATTTCTCTCGTTTTGTCCTAATTTCTATTTAGCGTCTTAGATGGAATTTCAACAAAAAAATCCTTTCGAGAAAATTTTTCAGGAAATGGTGCACTCCACGGCTATCCTCTTTCTAAGATTTTTTAAATCTCACACTAGTTTCTGCAAAAAATTTCTAGACTTCATATTACGTTGGAAAATTCTAAAACAAATCACACAAGTACTTTCATATGTTGTTTGTATCCAACTAAAAAAGCATATCAAAAAAAAGGACACAAAAAACAATATGAGGAGGAAAGGCCAGGACGTTTTGTTTTTGAAAAAACAAGTTTTCCAATTTTGCTTACTCTCGGTCTGGGACTTATTACGCCTTATACCTAGGGTGTTTTGATCTGAAAATTTTACCAAACATTTCTTATTGTGTGTATTCGGTTGTGGTCAAGATTTAAGCCTCAAATTCGATCGACAATATTTATAATAAATATTTTATTCATCATTGCGAGAGCCAAATGGAAGGTTCATCTATGTGTGTGAAACTGTTTGATTTTTTTCCTGACCAAATACTCATCTGTTTTACCTAAAATTTGTCATGTTTTTTCCCAAATTCTATTGAAAATCTTACATGGAATTTCAGCAAATAAATCCTTGTCAGAAAAATTTTCCAAAAATTGTGCACTCCAAGGCTATCCTCTTTCCAGATTTTTTAAATCTGACCCTAGGTTCTGTAATTTTTTTCCAAACTTCATATTACGTTGAAAATTCCTAAAAAATTCACACAAGTACTTTCATATGTTCTTTGCATTCAACTAAGGAGGCACTTCCAAAAACAAGACACACACAAAATATGAGGAGGAAAATTCAAGATGTTTTGTTTTCGAAAAAACAAGTTTTCTAGTTTTGTTCGGTCTCGATATTGGACTTATTACGCTTTATTCCTTGGGTGTTTTGATCTGAAATTTTTACCAGACATTCCTTATTGTTTGTATTCGGTTGTGGTAAAGATTTGAGCCTCAAATTCGTTCTACAAGATTTTTAATAAATTTTTTATTCATCATTGTCAAGGCCAAAATGAAGATTCATCTTTGTGTGTGAAACTATTTAATTTTTTTCCAAACTGAATACTCATTCGTTTCACCCAAAATTTGTCGCGTTTTGTCCCAAATTCTATTGAGACTCTTACATATAATCTCAACAAAAAATGCTTTCGGAAAAAAAATTCAAAATTTTTGCACTCCAAGGCTATCCTCTTTCCAGATTTTTGAAATTTTTCCCTAGTTTCTGTGAATTTTTCCAGAGTTCATATTATGTTTAAAAATTTTGAAAACATTCACACAAGTACTTTCATATGTTTTTTGCATCGAGATAAAGAGGCACGTCCAAAAACAAAACACAAAAAAAATATATAAGGAGGAAAATGCAGGACGTTTTGTTTCGGAAAAACAAGTTTTCCAGTTTTGTTTGCTTTTGGTTTGGGACTTATTACGCCTTATTTCTTGAGTGTTTTGATTTGCAAGTTTTACCTGAAATTCCTTATAGTGAGTATTGAGTTTTGGCCAAGATTTGAGCCTGAAATTCGCTCCACAAGATTTGCAATAAATGTTTTATTCATCATTGTCAGGGTCGAAATGAAGATTCGTCTCTGTGTGTAAAACTGTTTGATTTTTTTCCTAACTGAATACTCATCTATTTAACTTCAAATTTGTCGCATTTTGTCCTAAATTCTGTTGAGACTCTTACATAGAATTTCAACAAAACAAAAAAATCTTTTGGGAAAATTTTCATAAATTTGTGCACTCCAAGGATATCCTATTTCGAGATTTTTAAAATTTTGCCCAAGTTTCTGTGATTTTTTCTAGAGTTTATATAACGTTGAAAAATTCCAAAAATATTCACACAAGTACTTTCATATGTTCTTTGTGTCTAGTTATGGTGCTCTGTCCAAAAAACAAAATAAATATATATATATATATATGAGGAGGAAAAGCCAGGACGATTAGTTTTCGGATAAAACAAGTTTTTCAGTTTTGTTTGCTCTCGGTCTTGCACGTATTACGCCTTATTCCTTGTGTGTTTTGATTTGATGTTTTTACCAGACATTACTTGAGCCTCAAATTCATTCCACAAGATTTGCAATAAATTTTTTATTCGTCATTTCCAAGGCCAAAACGAAGGTTTGTCTTTGTGTGTGAAACTATTTGTTTCTTTTCCTAACTGGATGCTCATCCGTTTGACCTAAAATTTGTTGCGTTTTGTCCCAAGTTTTTCGCAAATCTTTCGAGATTTTTGATATTTTTCCCTAGTTTTTGCAATTTTTTCCAAAGTTTATATTACATTGAAAAATTCTGAAATAATTCACACAAGTATTTTCATATGTTGTATGCATCCCGTTAAGAAGGCATGTCCAAAAACAAATATATAAGGAGAAAAAGTTAGGACGTTTTGTTTTCGGAAAAACAAGTTTTCCAGTTTTGTTTGCTCTTGGTTAGGGACCTGTTACGCCTTATTCCTTGGGGGTTTTGATGAAATTCCTTATTGTGTGTATTGAGTTTTGACCAAGATTTGAGCCTGAAATTTGTTTCACGAGATTTGCAATAAATGTTTTATTCATCATTGTCAAGATCAAAAGGAAAGTTTGTCTCTATGTGTGAAACTATTTTGATTTTTTTCCTAACTGAATACCCATTCATTTGACTTCAAATTTACCATGAAATACAGATTTTCATTATACCGAAATGTTTTTTAAGTACAAAATCATGATAGAAGTTTTTAACTATACACAAATTACCTCTAACTAATATATCTCAACGGAATTGTATTCAGAATATTTTTCTTTTAGAAACGAACTTCCTTGGCAAAAGAGTTGCAGTCAAGTAAAGAAATCAAAACAAAAAAATTAGTTATAATAAAATGGTCATCATCTCAACTTCAAATCCTGCAAAACAGCATCTAGATTCATGTTTTGCTCATCAAGCCCCCATTTGCAAACAAATCCTTGGTGCAATTCTTGAATGTCCTCCTCAAAACCTAAATTTAAGCAACCTTTTCAAAACAAAATTCACCAACTCAAGTAGAGCTCACAAATAAATAAATTAATTAATTAATTTTACCTTTGTGAAGGTGTCACTAAATCTTAAATTATTAATATATGAGTTGTGATAATTTGACAAATTAGGTTTATCTCATGCCTATTATTTTACAAAGTAATCCAACACTTAAAAAGTTGTTTTGGAGCAAAGGAAAAATGGGTGTAAAAAATCATTTTTCTTAATATATTATTATGCGTGTGACGCATGCGTTGTGAAATATGCGTAATCCACTTCTTGGTCTGAATAAATAAGATAACATCAGAAGTGTTGATGAACACACCATGATTGAGACAGTGTTGTTCTTGTTCCTGTTCATGTTCTTGTTCCTCGTTCTGAGGTACAGTGGAAAAACCACCTCCAACAATTTCCACCTTCCACCAAGCCCTCCAAGCCTCCCTCTCCTAGGCCACCTCCACCTCCTATCCCCATCTCTCCACACCTCCCTCCACGCGCTCTCCGCCGCCCACGGCCCCCTCCTCCTCCTCCGCCTCGGCCCCTCCCGCCGCCTCCTCCTCGTTTCCTCAGCCAAAGTCGCCGCCCACATCTTCAAGACCCACGACCTCGCCTTCTCCTACCGCCCCGCCTTCGCCTTCGCCGACAAGCTCCCCTTCGGCGGCGCCGGCTTTGTAACCGCCCCCTACGGCCCCTACTGGCGGCTGGTGAAGAAACTGTGCGTGACCGAACTGCTCTCCCCGCAGCAACTTGAACGGTCTAAGAAGGTGAGAAGGAAAGAGATGGAGAGTTGGGTGAAAGGGGTGTTGGAGAATGTGAAAGGGAAGGGTGGTGCAATCGATGTGGGACCTCAACTCATCAAACTCACCAACAACGTTACTTGCAGGATGGCCATGAGCACTTGGTACCCACTGCTTCTCTCTTACTACACTTATTTGGCTAACTTTAGTAATGAATGCAATCAAGAAAAGAAAATTGTTACTTTTGATAAATGCAAATTAATTTAAATGCATTTTACAAGTGTGATTTGAGTAATCAAATTTTAAAATTCTTCTATTTCATTAAAAAAAAATGTTTCTTTCTATAGTTCTAATTCTTTTTATGGATATGGTGTGTGATTGTTAACCTACCATCACTCTACAATAAATATCCTTGAAAAGTGCATTTTTTACTAGAATATTCCTATGATTAATTTGAAAAATGCAAATTTAAATATACCATTTTATTATTATTATATAATTTGAACAATACAGTTTTAAAATTATTCCGTTAAATAAAAAAATATTTATTTTTTTACTATATGATTTTACCAATACAATTTGTTTCTATAGTTGTAATTAAGATGTTTTCTTTTATAGTTATGATTTGGTGCATGATTGATTCTGCAATAAATATCCTTGAAAAGTGCATTTTTTAATAGAATATTCCTATGGTTAATTTGACCCTAGTTAGATGGATCTGTTTTAATATCTCTTCATAGCTTGAATTAAAAAAAAAACATAAGTAGGAAAAGTTATTTTGTTAAAGAAAATAATAAAGTATTATTTTCTTAAGATTATGGACTTTAAATTATTTTATAATAAAAAAATAGGGGTGGAGGAGGGGTTAAATAGGAGAAAATACGATGTCTGTGGGATCCTCAACAAAGCCTTTTGTGTGATGATATTGTTTAGATTTGAATAACATGGTTGTATCGAACTCTTTTTGCTGTGTTTTGGCATAAGTTGTTCGGAGAAATACGAGGATGCAGAGAGGATCAGAAAGCTGGTAAAGGAATCCTTTGAGCTTGCTGCAAAGTTATGCTTTGGGGATGTGTTGGGTCCTCTGAAGCAGTTGAGTTTCTGGGTGTATGGGAAAAAGGCTTTGGATGTGAGCAGAAGGTACGATGAGTTGTTGGAGAAGGTGCTGAAGGAGCATGAACACAAAAGATCATCACGTCACAATGGAGATCGTAGTGATGAAGATAGTGAAAGGGATTTGATGGACATTCTGCTAGATGTTCACCATGATGCTCATGCAGAGTTCAGGATCACAAGGACTCATATCAAAGCCTTCTTCTTGGTAAGGCTATTTCATCATGCTCATCTTTGCTTTCACTGGTAATTGTTGTCTATAAAGTCCGGACACTGCATTTTAGACACACGTATCGGACATCACCGATACTGGTATGACATGTATCAGTGTCCAATTCAAAAAATATTTATCAGATTTTTTACAATTCTAACATGAGTCTAACACAATTTTTGAAAGGAGAAATATGTTAATTTTCTTAAAACTCAACATATTGTATAAACTTTTATTATGATTATAAAAATAAAAAACAAATCATTTTCATTTTAGTGCACATAAATCTTTATTGTTAATTTATATAATTCATAATTATATAATATATAGATTCATGTTCCCGTGTCCTAATTTTAGAGAATGTTCGTGTTTGTGTCATATATCAGTATCAGTGTTTATGTTACATAGATTTTTGTTGAAGAAAAAGAAGATTTTGATGGACTCTATGAAACTTAAAGTGAATTTTCTCTTGTGGGACAAGGATCTCTTCATTGCAGGCACAGAAACCACAGCAGAAGCCATGCAATGGGCAATGGCTGAGCTCCTTAACCACCCTGAAGCCTTTCAAAAGGTGAGAAAGGAGATAGAGTTGGTGACTGGCAATGCTAGGCTAGTGGATGAGTCAGATGTTGCCAACATGCCATATTTGCAAGCAGTTGTGAAGGAGACACTGAGACTCTATCCATCAGCACCAGTCACCACAAGAGAGTGTGGCCAACACTGCAAGATAAATGGCTTTGATGTGCCACCAAACACAGCAGTGGCAATCAATTTGTATGCCATAATGAGGGACCCTGATTCCTGGGACCACCCAAATGAGTTTCTCCCTGAAAGGTTCTTGCAAGAGGATTTGAGTGATGGTAACAGAATGAAGTTCAATTTTGTGCCATTTGGAGGTGGAAGAAGAGGGTGTCCAGGAACAGCACTTGCTTTCATCTTGATAAGCACTGCAGTAGCTGCTATGGTGCAGTGCTTTGATTGGAAAATTGGTGAAGATGGAAAAGGAGAAAAGGTGAATATGCAATCTGGATCTGGCTTGTCTTTGAGAATGGTTCACCCCCTTATCTGTGTTCCTGTGGTACATTTTGATCCATATGATGTATGACTCAATATAGTAAAGACTTGTGCAGATAGATATCAGTGTAGAGTTATGCAGATAGATATCAGTGAAGAGTTATGCAGATAGATATCAGTGAATTTATTGTAATCCACACGCCACAACTTTGTATCTGAAATGGGAACTTGGATCAATAATTCAGTAACCATTCTATTCCAATACGTAATGAATACCTACAACCCAAATGATCCATATTAAGGCAAAAGGCCAAAACCATTGTGTGTGCATGTGTTTGATGGCTCACAAGTTAGGTGAACTTCAACATAACTTTTAATATAAAAAAGAAAAGAGGGTAAACAAAAGAAAGGAAGATAAAAGATATTATTTTTCTATTGAAATTAAAGGAGAATTAAAATATATTTTTTTATTTTAAAACTAAAATTGGATTTCAAAATTGATTATGAGTAAGGAATATTCACTTTTTATATGACATTTATCTTAATTTTGAAAAATATTTATTTTATAGCTTAAATCATAGAAAATTAATTTATTTGTTAATTGTTGGTTTTAGAAACACAAAACAATCATAAAAGTATTTAGGTTTGAAAAGGATTGCATTTATACTTTTTATAATTCACATTATTTAGATAATAAGATCATGCGCAAAATATTATACTTAAACACACTTATAAAAAATTAGTTTTAAAAAACAAAAATAATTAGTTATAATTTTATTAATTAAAAAGATTATTAGTATTTAAAGTGATTTTTATTATTAATAAAAATTTATAAAGTAATTTTTAAATTGATATCTAATCATTAATTACTAAAATCTTAATTATTAACTACTTTATATTTTAAATTATTCTTTATTAACTACTAATTAATCATCATGAAAAGCAGATCGGGAAAAGTAAAAAAATTGAGATCCATCACAAACCTAAATATATGAACAATTCCACTGCAGAGGAACATTAACATTTCTCTGATTCAACATTATTGAAAGTCTTCTGCAAACTGATTAGAAACTTTATCTTCTGCAACCCTCATTTACATCTGGTTGGCTGGACTAAAGAAATTCGTAATGGGATTGGTCCAATCATAACATATAAATCCTAAATGAAAATTAATGATCACATCAACCGGAATATGCTGAGATCAAGGTAGTATGCAATCAAAACAATATAAAAAAAACTAGTGCCTGGACTGGGGGTTGACAACAACTTTAGCAAAGATAAGCTTGAAGATAAATAGAAACACCGAAAATATTCCTTAGATGGTTGGAGATCCCACATCGATTAGAAATTAGAACATTTCATAATATATAAGTGGGTGTAAACCTCACCTCATAAATCGATTTTATGAGATTAAATTAGGCTTAAAGTTCACTTTGTAATTAAACTTTATTCAATAGCAACATGAATTGTTTTAAAAGTGGTGTTTGCCTCTCATGTATAGCTAAGAGAAAAAAAGTCCTATTTGCATATTCTTGGAAAGCACAGCTTTGAGCATTAGTCATGGCAAAAGCCTTCACTTCTAGATACATTGAACAGACTACTCAAATTCATCACATATCATCTTGAGTTTGCAAAACTATGCCTAACAGCTATAAGGAAAAGTAGATGGCAAAGTATATATATAATATGCTCAACAGCATGGGAGAGAGATCAAAAGAGTCCTTACCCAAGATAAAGGTGGCTCTAGGTGAATACAAAATCCTAAAGAATACTGCAACAATTGGATCTCTTTTTAGCATTCTGGCATTCAGTTTCTTGAAATGGCATCTTAATTTTTGTTCCTTCAAGTTCAAGGTTTACTTTATCAAAATTTGATTCATGTCCATCCACAAGGATCTGCTTCCTACTAACTGTTCTATATACTTGAGAGAGGAGACCAATGAAAGCTGATTCCACATTGCTGGAGTCAAGTGCAGATGTCTCCAGAAAGAATAGACCCTCCTGCTGTGCAAACTCTCTTGCCACCTCCACAGGCACTGCTCTAAGAGAACTCAGGTCAGATTTGTTGCCAACAAGCATCACAAGTATATTTTGATCCGCGTGTATCCTCAGTTCATCCAACCACTTCTCAACATGATCAAAGGTTTGCTGCTTGGTTATGTCGTATGCTAGTAATGCACCGGTTGCACCCCTATAATATGCAGTTGTAATTGCCTGGTACCTGTTATGAATGCCAACATTGCCTCATGAAAATGAAATAGACATTCATTTTAAGGACACTTTTCAGAAACCAAATCAACCACATCTATATAAACTAATAAAACACAAAATCATGTCAATTAGGCATATGGTTATGCAGTTCAAGGTAAGTTGAATTTGGCATGCAATACACAGGAGAATTTTGTAACTACAGCTAAAACCAAGGTTTTAAATTGCAAATTTCTTGGATAAACCATGTACATATTATTGGTATGGAATGTCACTGACTTTGCCAATGACTAACTAGGGCTTGGACCTAAACTTTACTGAGGGGGACCAAGTTCAGTACCACTCCAACCAAGGACTTGTTGGTAGTTGAAATTGCAATTTATTTGTGATTCTAGACATAAAGGGAAATTGTAGACAAATTCGGCCGATGCAACCACAATGCAATCGCAAAAAGGCCCAAGATCTTGATGTTGCGGTTGAACTCATTGTCATGGACAGTTTTTAAGAACCTTGGTTAAAACTCTTCACACATTTCCCTATTCTTTTGCAGCAAAAATGTAACAATTGAGCCCACCAAGAAGCCATCAAATGATTATCATATTTAGTTGAAGGATCATAATTCACCCACATGCATCTTTTGGTTTGATTATATTATATTGAAAAAACTATGCTGTTTTCAGTGACTCAAGATCTTATGAGATCTCAATCTCTACCTCTCAGATCTTATTTGTATTCTTAATCATTTTCCTAAGAAAAAACAATTTCACCTCAACACAACAAGCAGAGTGAAACTGTGGCACAAAACCACATCATAATACTAAAAAAAAGTAACTAGCTTTGAAAATGAATGCACAGTAGAAAAATGTTGAACCTTTCTTGACCAGCAGTGTCCCAAATCTGTGCCTTGACAAGCTTGTGGTCCATCACGACCGTCCTAGTCAGAAACTCCACCCCAATTGTGGGTTTCGATTTCATGAGGAACTCGTTCTTCACAAATCGATTCAGAAGCTGAGACTTTCCAACCCCAGAGTCACCAACCATCACAATCTTGAACATGTAGTCTATACCCTCATCAGCATCACCCTGCCACTGAGCCATTACACTTCAAGAAATAACCCTTTTGAGAACCGAACTCAACAATGCAAACCCTTTTGAGTTTTCTGCATAAAAACGAGGCCTTTTTTTTCTCTGTTATGCACAGGGTTTGTGTGGCTGGAAGGAAGGTTGTTTTATAGGAAAGGGAAAAAGGGGTGGTTGGTTCTGGTTGGAGAGGCAATTGGGTAAGCGAAAAATGGCATGTCAATCAGTTTCATTCACCAATGTTGGTTTTGTGTTGCCACTGAAAAGCGTTCTTTTGCTGAAAGCAGAGGAAAACAGAGTTTACAGTTTGGAATTTGGACAGCAACTTGGGACACACGACAAGAAAGGAAGATTGGGATATTGACACTTTTGTAACAACTGAAAGGAAGTATTTACTTACAATTTTGTAAGTGTTCATCATCAAAGACAACAATTTCGATGTAACATAGTAATTTTAATTTTCAAAAACGTAATATGATAAATGATTTAATTTTTTTTATATAAAAACTCTAAACATTACTTAAAGAGATTTCAATTAGACTGATCTTGCAAGTAACAATACAGAATTTCCTTTATTTATGGAAGTAAATTAAATCATTGATTGACGTCAATCCAAAATTTAATGGAATATTAATTTATTAATTTAAAATTTTTGATTAATTAAAATTAGGTGATTATTTACATAAATAATTTAATATTGAATTTATTTGAAAATAATTAGATATGAAAAATGTTTTGGGAAATGATTCGATTTAAAGGAAAACATCATGATATAATTAAATATAAAACGATCATTTATTGATGAAAATAATTTAAATTATTAATTGACATCAGTTTAAGATTTAAGTGAATATTAATTAAAAATTGAGGATTAAACAAAAAAAAATATGTATGGAAATAATTTATGACATTTATTTATGTATGGAAACAGTTTAAAATATAATATATTTTAGGAAGTAGTTTAACTTACAATGAGAATAATCAAAATGAAGTTGAATATGGAATTAAATGTATAATACCTTGCTGATATTATGTGAGGAATTCCCTGCTTAAGGTAAAATAAACTGTGATAGATACTGACAATTAATTAAATCTTACAAAAAATGATGAATTTGCTGCATCATAAACAGTTGTGTATATTCCCTTAAGAGACAATTGAACCTTTTCACTTACCTATACAATGAAAGAAGAAAATGGATGGTATGCATTACAAAATGATGATACCATTTGGAAGAAGTGATGTCTTTTGTGCGGTTTCTATATCCTCATCGCAGGGTCGGTTTAATAGGTTTAGCGTTTGGATGTTTAGTTTACTTATGTTTGTTGATAAAGACTGAGTTTAGTTATTGAACTTTTGTGTCTTGTCTATGTGTTAATTATGATTCCCTTTGTTTGTTGTCATTTCCACTTTTCTATACATTGATAATTCTTTCTTGTTAAGTGAGAATCTAAGTCCTACTTGTCTGTCATGTTTGTAAATCATACATCCTAACACATGTATAAATATGATTAACATAGATGATTAAGGTTATGTATATTAACTACTTTTAAGGAATATGGAATTGGTTGTTTCTTCCATGAAGAATTGGTCTTAAATAAGTATGTGACTCAAATTTGTTTTGTAATGCCATCAAACCTCTTATAAGTAAAAAGAAAGAACAGTTACAGTGACTCTTTCTAAACTTGCTATTACATCATGATCCTTAAATCAAACAATGGAAAGAAAGAAAGAAAAAAATGAAAAACAAAACTGAAGAGATTCACATAGAGCTGAGCCTAACTTCTTGGATACCACCAAATGTCAGCACTAGTCTACATAATCACACTGACCCTAGATTTTGGTACACCAAATGATAAATACAAAAAGAAGCTTCTTCTTTTGTTTGATCTACAAGGATATAAATCAGGCACAAGGTCTAGAATATTGCTTGTGATTACTTGTACAAGTGCACTTTTCCTTAGTGTCAGCCAGCATCTGCAAGATGAGTAAAATTATTTGGTTAGACAAGAAAAGATTATAGTGGAGGGTAATGTGTTTTTCTTTATAAAAACTTTCATATTAAGTATTATAAAAACAATCATCTTATATCCCAACTAGACTAAAACATATGTTAAAAAAACGATATATAGTATTTTTTTATAAGGATTTATGGGAAGATTTAAATTTCCACAGTACCTTGACTTGTTTCTGCAGGTCTTTAATGTACTCAACTGCCAAATCCAACATATCAGATGTGCTTGTTTGCTGTCAAGAGGGGAGCATGAAGTCATCAAAATGCACAGGGAAAAGCTTCAATGAACAATGTGATTTGATAGTGAGAGAGAGTTAGTTTACCTTGTCTGATTTTGGGAAAAGGTCTTGCAATTTCTTGATTCTTGCACTGATTCTTGTTCTTCTTTCCTGAAATATGCACATCAAGGTAACACATGAAGAAGGTCAGCACCAGACACTTCATAAAATAGTTATGCAACCATATGATCAAGGTTTTGATGCGATCCTAAAGTAACAGTAGAATCAAATGAGACTTTTACCCTTTCAGCAATGCTTCTTGGGTGAGTGGCAAAACCTCTCTTGGCACGAATTTTGCATGGAACAACTCTTTGAGTTTGATATAACTTCTCCATGGTAGCCATTCTACTAGAAGAGCTAGGCAGACTCAAATGATGGGTCAGACCAACTTTTTGATATCCAAAATCTGCATCCTGAAAACATAAATTTTCACTTATCAACAACATGGGTAAAAAAGCTTTTTTCATAACATATAGATTTTGTTCTAGTTCTCCTAATTTTCTTTTTAATAATACTTTTTTCATTTGATAATTATTATTATTTGAGGTATCAGTCAAACTAAAATACCAAGTTGTATAAGTTTTTATAAAAAATAAAAATAGGCCAATGTTCATTGAGGTCGGCTACATGCATCATCACACAATGTCACTCATTCAGTTTCTTGAGTAAATTCTTCTATACCTGAATATCCATTGCATTTGAAGTGGAAAATGATATTTCACAATTGTTGCTAGCTGTTCTGGGGGCACTGATTACAGAACCATCCCAGAAGTCAGTGGTGAAACTTGGCATGTAACACTTGGTGTTGTCATTGTCATTCCTCAGGTTTCTACTTTCAACACAATTTGGTTCCACACCTTCATTTCCATTTTCAGCAATCTGTGGCATTCTGGTGGAGCAAGAGGATGACCTTGATGAGAAGTTCAAAGTACCATTTAACCCACTGGTGGATGTAATAGCTTGTCCATTTGATACATCACAGCCCCTAAAACTAGCCATATCTCTCAGTGCTGCAAGTTTTGCATTCAAAACAAAACGTTTATACTCTTTACAACACTAAAAAACACTTCAGGTGTGAACAAATCTGACTGAAACTGATGATATCTTTGATGAAAAACAAACACAAATGAGAAAAAAACAAAGATAATGATACTTTTTTGTCTGGTTTATTGAAAGAAAATAAAAAGGAAAGAGAGTAAGATTAACATCTTTCCTCAACCAAAGCAAGTATTTGATGGAGAGAGAAAATGTTTATTAAAGTCTATTTCTCAATTCATAATATTTGAATCTGCAATTGATACCCAAAGGAAAAAAAAAATGCATATAATTGAAGGATTCTCCTTGTGACTCATATTTTTTTTAGTACTTTCACAGCTGACTCTTGTGTTGTGCCTTCATTTCTCAGATTCTTTCATGATATCTCTTCCATTCACATCTTCTTTTCACCCCCAAATGTACTATATGATTAGTTTTCTTCTTATTCAAAGATTTTAATTTCTCAATGAGAATAGTTAAAACAAAAGTCAACTCTATGCAGGAAATGAATATTCCATTTTATATTCTGTAGAAGCAACCCCCAATTGCTTTACTATATTTAGCAATACTGCAGGAAAAAAAAGGGATCTCTGACTTGATTTGAAGCCAATTAATTAACTAGCAAACTTTCCAGAATATTAGTTTAAAATTTATGCAAATCTTAGATCAGAAATGATCCAATAACCTCTTCTATTCACATGACCAAATGAACTCTATGGAAAATCCTTTTGAATTTAACCCATATGAGAGAACACATCATCATTCATAGAATGAAGAAAATTTTACACAAAATAGAATACTCCAACAATATGAATCCAATTATAGATTTGCATGTATGGTAAGGTTGTTTACTTTGACAGTAACTATTTTGAAAATCATATTTTGGGTTAGTTTTTAAGAAATTGTAAGAATCTTTATATGAAAGTTTAACTGGAATGAAATTCCATGAGAGTTACCAGGTAAGATGAAAGGTCTTACCATTATCAACTGAGTAATTGGAGAAAAACCCTGCAGGGGAACTCTTTTGCCTAATGAGATTGGAGCAATTGGTGGAAGCACCCCTTTTGGTTTGTGTGGAATTCTGAGAAGCCATGGAATTCACTGCACTGAATGAGCCATCAAAACCATTCCCTGCAGACCTTAAAGAACCATTTGGCATAGGAAAGTCTTGAACTTGCTGAGTTTGGTACATTATCTGAGGTGAAGACCCGAAAGAGTAACCATTGTGCTGTTGTGGTGGCTGTGAAACAGTGTCCCCTGCTTCTTCCTTCACTGCCTTCCCTTCAAACTCTTGCAAAGGCTCAGAATCATTGGAAGAAATCAACTTGGCAAACATGGTCTCCATTTCAGAACTTGTGGAGGGAGGATAATTCTGCTGCTGCTGAGTCTCACCATTGACACATCCAATGTTGTTGTTGATGTTGCTGCTGCTGTTCACAAGGCTTGTGAGCAATGAGCTTGGAGCAGAACGGTACCTCATTAGCCCAGAATTTTGTTGGTGACAATGTTGTTGACCAATATTTGAATCCATCTCTGAGTTCATCTTTGTCACTCCTTGGGAATACTTCACTCCATGACTATACACCATGCTCATCCTATCTTCACAGTTACCTGAAAACAACAAGAAAAGTTATCATTCTATGCTTTCTGAACCAATAACCATATCTTAACACTAAGCAACAGCTTTCCTAGTCTGAACTTTTCTTCATTAGAAATTGAAAAGCACCCCCAAAGAAAAAGAATTTACTTAACTAGCTATGTTTCTTTCATGGAAAAATTATACATGGTTGTGCAATTACTTGGTCACGAGATTTCTTAGAAAATTTAAGACCAAAATTCCAAAGGGTAATGGAAATTCTGTCCCCAACAAAGTTAAAAGCAGCAGAATCTGACAGGAGTCAGAAAAAAAAAAAGTGTCTTTCATACAGAATGAGAAACATTATTTCTTGTTACAATCTTTCTTGAATTCTGTTCCTACCATAACAGGAGTAGCTTTTGGATCATAAATCTTAAAAAGAAATTGAAACACAAAAAAGGGCATACATGCAACTCAAAAAAACTGGCTTGTTAAGAGTCCAATGAGGCTAAGGTTGTTCAGCTTGAAGAGTTTGGATGAGAACTCAAAATCCTGAGACAGAATTAAGAAGAAGAAGAGAGGAGTTGAAGAGATGATGAAAGCTAAGGTTGTAATGTCTTGCCTTTGAGGTATATTTATGTAGTTTTATGTTCAGTGATTATCACCCTTATACTTTTTGATTATAACGATAATACCATGATGACATAGAGTGGTCCGTGATAATCTTTTGTCCTTTTTCTCCTCTCTTTTTTCTTCATCATCTTCCCTTTGACCAAACATATATTACCCCGTGATTTGGCCAACCTTAAGAATGTGTGTTTCTGAATCTGACTTTCTTTATGCATGCTTACTCAATTCAGAAAGTGCATTCATTACACTATTTTTTCAAGTAATACTATAAATAACTTCTCTTTATTAAATCTTCATTACCTGTTAAAATCTATAATAGAAAACTATAACAAAAAATCATTCATTGTTACTAAGGAAAGGCACTTTATAGTAAGGTTTGTAGTTGTTGGATGCATAAACATGATTGAATAGATTTAAGGAAATCTTACTTTCCTTTATAAATTTTTGAAAAATCACAAAGCAAATAGTTATTTTATTTCTCTTATATATTATAAAATTTCTCTTGCTAATATGTAATATCCAACACATTCTCTCACGTCGAGACTGACCGTGTGTGACGATAGCGATTCAATAGCTCGATAACGGATGACCTGATTAGTCCAATAAATACTTTATTTAGGATAAACTCTAAAATGACTCTAATATCATATTAAAAAATAAATGTCTAACTCAATCTTATAAAACCAGCTTATAAAATAAGATTTGCATTTATTTATATCACTACAAGAAAATCATGAGATAGAAACCAGACCAAAATAATTAGTTACAATAGAAACTAAAATAGAGACCATTTTAGAAAAAAAAATTGGTTTCTAAATTAGTTTCTATTATTTTTTATTATTGTTAAATAGTTTCTAAATTGGTATCTAATTAGCAACTAAGGTTTTAACTACCAATTATTTAGTTTCTAAATTTGGTA
>Ga0123342_1005657_pt1 | contig 17918 bp, 8 predicted proteins | sample Turbeawhitnodule_FD_89960 | JGI IMG/M metagenome (GOLD analysis project Ga0123342, IMG submission 89960) | Root nodule microbial communities of legume samples collected from Mexico - Turtle bean Mexico white nodule | ecosystem: Host-associated > Plants > Roots > Nodule | place: Mexico: Nepantla...
TAAATGCAAAATCCTAAAAAAAAAAACTAATGCAAATGTTACACTTAATGCTTAAAAATGAGAAGCAAAAAATGAAAAAAAAAAGTCTAGAAAATAAAAACAGCAACAATAAAAAAAAGAATGGCAGAAAAAAATAATAACTAAAAACATAAAAGATATAAAATAAAGGAAAAACAAATTAAGATAAAAATAAAAGATATAAAAAAAAAATCCAAATAAGATAAATATAAGAGATATAAGATGATACTAAATAAGTATATGTTGATCATAAAAATAAAAATAGATGAAAGATGATCATTCATTTAATATTTTCTTCAATGGTACATTAAATAGTTTGTGCGAAATGAAACATAATTAATGACGAGAAGTGCACAATCCAATATTGTTGGGACATATTCTTTATGTGTGTTTTGGTGTTTGACAATATGAACATTTTTTTGTTCAATCATGTTGTTCTTTTTTATGTCCATATCAGTCCTTAATTAACTTGTTTTTTTTTATAATTATGTCCTGTATTTTTTACTTGAAATTAACATGATTACATCATAAATAATAATAAAAATAAATACTAATTTATGTTTATAGATTCAACTTTTATGTTGTTGTAGAGTTTAATTTTTTATTTTATTCATTCTAAAAAAAAAAAATTTTTAAACTAAAAAATTTAAATTTATTATTATTATTTTTTTTTTATTTTGTAAAAACTCATTTCTTTATTCATTAATTATATTTCTAACTATTTTAAACATTAAAAATATTTATTTTTTAATGCATTCAAAATTAAAATTATAAAAAAAATTAATTTATTATTTTTTAATTTATTTTTGAAATGGTGCTAAGATAGGGAAATAAAAAATTAAAGGGTGTTAGATAGGGAAATAAAAACAAAAAGGTGATAGATATGGAAATAAAAACAAAAAGGTGTTAGATGGGGAAATAAAAGTGTAAATGGTGCTAGATAGGGAATTTACCCGTGTTTAAGAAGTTATTATACTAAAAATTAATTTTATTATTATAATTAAATTGTTAGCATGTTTTTGTTTTTGTTAGTGTCATAATACAGATGATAGTAGCATACAATTAGTTGTTTTATAGATAATGATAGATATTTTAAAAAATTGCTTTTTTGACAAATGCCTCTTAATCACTTTTTCTTGCTTTACTTTATTTTATTTTTTATGAGGAAAGCAAAAGAACACATTACGTGTTGAATTATGCTTGCTACGTAGGGAGTGAATTTCCCCACCTACTGTGACAAAAGGAAAATGAGAAGTGCAACGTTCTTAGCAAGTTTATTTAAATTTAAAATTAGTTTTTTTAAAAAAATAAACTGATTTTTTTTTTAATTTTAAAACAAGTAAATTGTTATATAAAAAAATTAAAAAAATATGTTTATTAACAAGCTCTTAATTCATAAAAAATAAATACAAATAAATTAGCTCTTATAATTGATTTTATTAATTTTTTAAATTGGTATCAGTCGAAAGGATTCATTCCCTGTACTCTTTTAACTAAAATTCTTGAAATATTCCCATTGAAGTTTTTTTTTGTAAACATAAATACTTCACTTAGAATAGTTCTTTAAATTTCTATAAAGAGGAAGACTTATCCATATAAATTAGGTAAACAAAAATACACACGAGAGAAGTTATTCCTCCTCGAAATAACGTTTACAATGTGTGGATAATTTAAACATGAGTTCAAATAAAAAATATTTAAAGGATAAATTTTACATATATTATTTAAACACAATGAACGAGAGTAATAATGAAATAATATATTTCCCAAAGTTAGCCATACTAAATATCCTATAAGTTATTCCATCTGGAGAATTCTTTATTATCGCTGTAACAAAAATCGTCGTTATCTGCATTATACAAATAATGGAGGAAATAAAGAGAACTATCCATTGACACTTTTGGAAAAGAGCTATCGTGCAATGCTGATTAATTGAAGACTACTGCAGAACCAAATTGGCAAGTTTTATTTAAAATTTGGTATAAAGAAACTAAAATATGAAGTTATCTTTCGTAACTCATTTAGGTTCCCTCTAAGATATATTAAGATATCATTACAGTATTTAAAGTACTATTTTCTTTAGAACTCAAACTTCTATTGTGATTTTTTTTAAAAGATATTTGTTGAATACTAATATTAAGAGGTGTAGTTATCTTACTTACTAACACATATCTTTTTAAAAGTTTGTGTAGTGGGAAAAGAGACCGTGAAGGAAATCTTCACTATTTTTTTTGAATATTGAGGGTTGGACGAGTACGTAGCTCATCCATATTGGCGATGGTTTTGCATATAATATATTTAAGAATTTCACTAGATGGAGTAGGAGAGTATGTATGACCATCTTCGGATGTAAATTGAAGATGTTGGTAGATGCTTTAACAAATTGGTCATGTATTGTTAAAGATGTTCAGGCAGTTGACAAATTGAGCTAAGAATCTTGTAAGAAATATGTCAAATGAATCTACGGAATAAAATTTAAAGGTTTTGAACCGGATTGCTCATTAATTTTAAGAATTAAAAGTATAATTAAATAACAATATATATATATATATATATATATATATATATATATATATATTACTTTAATGGCTAAAACATTGCATTTTTCTTATTTGCTAGCTTTAATATATGATTTTTTTTAGGGCGCTTCTTCCTCACCTCCATATGTTGTTGTATCATTTCCTTATGTTTTTTATTTCAAAAATTCCTTATTTAATAAAGTTAAAATATATGAAGTTTTGATTTAGTATAGTTTTTCTAGAAGTTTTGATTTAGTATAGTTTTTCTAGAAGTTTTTTTAAAATAGGAATTAACTTTTGAATTATGTATTTTAAAAATCTTTTCAAATTTAGAATTAGTTTTCAGATTACATAATTTATAATATGAGATTTATGTAATCTAAAATATAAAATATATATGAATTATATAATATATACGTTAATCTCAAATTTGAACAATATAAAAGAAACTTTCAAATTATATAATATAAAATATTATTTTTTTTAAAATAAAAATTGAATTATATAATCGAAAAGTTATTTGATGAATTTTTTGAATATATGAAACTTCCAAATCTAAAAATGTGTTTTGAATAATGTAATTCAAAATATTTTTTTTTTAAAAAAAAGGAAGAAAATTCAAATCAGTGACAAACTAATACGAGAAAAAGAGTGAAGAAGTGTTAGGATGAGATAAAATGAAAGAAAAAAAAGGTGTAAAATTTTAAAAGTTAATTTATTTTTTTTACCGAAAGACAAAAAGGTACTTCACATTTAATATGGAATGCCGCGAAAATGTATGGAGAATCTGGAGATATATGGAGGTGAGGAAGAAATAGCCAAAATAAAAGTCTGACTGAGTGCAACAACTCCGAATCCAAAGGTTCGGTAGACTTTATGGTTATTCCAACCCACAAACACTCATGTTTAACTGTTGTTAGTCTAATAGTCTCTTTAAGACATTATTTTATCAGTATGTTTATTCTATTGATAGACTTACTGATTAAAAAATCTGCTAATATTTTCAGTAAGCTTATCGGTAAATCTAAGAATAGGTCAATCAATTTATTTAAAACCTTAATATAAAATAAACTTTTAAGCAAAATAATTCTACTCTTTTATACTAATAAGCTTTTCAAACAAAAATGAACATTAATTTTAAACGTTTGCACATTTCGTGCGCCTTAAAAGTTGTTCCTTATATTATAACGAAATCACTTGCAACAGAAAGCATAAGAGGAAAGAAATACACTGACCTTATTGACTTTCTGAAGATACATACGTTTACGTGAAACTTGAAACGTGGAATTGCCTTATTTTTATCTAAGTTTCCTTTTTAGCCTCTGGAAATTAGGTTTTATTAGCTGGCTGCCGACAAAGACTTGTTCTGTACCTTGAGTTGGCTGAAGTGGTATAAGAGGCTTCTTTATGGGCACACTGCTATTTTTCATGCAACTTTCATTTGAACTAGGTGAGACGATCTTTGCTTTTAATGGCCTCGGAACCTCCAATCTCTCCAGAATCCTTGAAGTTTCCCTGTCTAGCTGTCTATTATTACCCTCTCGCGGTGATACAGACGCATTCGATTGACCCAACTTGGCTTTGGACATACAAGATGGAGAGTACAACTTGGGGTCTTCATTTACAACCAATTGCTTCCATTCTTCTGTAATACAGGCCATGGTTTTGTTTTCTTGATCCGCTATATCCAATGTCAAAGTTTCGTCATTCACTATGACACCAGTGGCTGGTTCTGCTTTACCGATCACCTCAGACGAAGGTTGTTGAGTTGAGCTTGGTTCCGATAATGAACCTTCTAATTTAGAAAACATTGACCTACAGCATAGTGAAATCATAATTAACTATAAACATGAAAATGTTTAGACAACTTCGAATAATCAGCTAATCAACTAGTTTGCTAGCATGGTTCATTTAGAAAAAAACGAGCTAAAAAAGAGGTCTTGGAAGAAAAATTAAATTTAAGAATTCTCCAGTTTGTTTAGTAAATAACTATCCACAAAAATAAGTCTCAGTTGCTATATTTGACAGCATTTGTCCAAAAGGAGAGCTTATCCTATTGTTACTTTTAATTCTTTTTGAAAGAAAGAAAAAACACGTTGTTTATTTTTTTTTTAGAGGTTATTCTTGTCCAATGGGTGTTCTTAAGTACATGCACTCTAACACGTCAGCTGGAAGTAGAAACTCACCCAAATTGTAGGCTTTCTTTGACAAGCACATTTAGTTTTTGATGAAAGCCTCTTTCATGCAGCAGTGGGTCATAGTCCGTTAGATCAATCTGCAAGCAAATTTTTCCACATTCCAAGATAGAAGGTGCTTATTGTAAATATTTAAATGATTCAATTCAAATTGAACATCTAATATTTGTTAACATCAAACAGTTCAAGATTCTGTAGAAGTTGGAGAATTAGTGTTTCCAAAAACACAAGATGTTAGTAACTGGCTACTTCCTCGTACTAGAAGAAAATTTTAGATCATGAACAACCAAAATTTTTTTCTTAGATAAATTCAGGCATCTAGAGCTCCCAGCAGATTGAGGAACAAATATGGAGTAAAATTCCATTCATGAGGATGAGGGGTACAGTTATTATCTACAGTATGTCAATGAGGTGAAAACACACAAAAAAAATGCCAAAGATATTTTAGGAAAATGTTTGAATTAACCTTTAGCAAACAGGCTTGAACAGAGTTCTCAATTTCCTTATTTATTGATGAATCAACAGATCGATTGTCAGGAACTCCTAGGAGTTCTTCTGCCCCTGCTAGACGCTGCATATTTTACGGATATTGATTACAGAGTTACAATTGAAAGTAATGGATCACCATCGAATATATAGGCCAAAAAAATGCATATTAGTGCAGTGGAAACGAGGAATGGCACTGGCATGATTACCATTATGCTATTGCGTGTGAATGTGCAGAGAACAAGAGGGATAAATCAGCAGCAAAAAAGAGCTAGTTCTCACCCTCATAAGCATTGGTCCAGTCTCTGATGGCTGCAGAATATAATAGGTATGACAAGGAGCCTCTGCCATTGTCTCTAAATCATAATTTGAAGAGCATATCAAACCTTGGTTCATGGAGTGTAGAAAGCTGGAAAGGCCTCGAAAAACTGCTAAATTATAGCCATAATGGAATGTAAACTTTGTGAAAAATTGGACCAATATAAATTGAATGACAGTAAAGCAAGAGTAACAAGCTAAATAGAATTTCAAAGGGGGTGGAGTTTATACAGACGTTGAACATTCACGTCAGACTGATCAGCATCATCAGAAGTGGTTTCAATCACATGATAAGAGGATGATACCACAACAAATGGGGACCCGATTATAAGACCTGCATACAAATTTAAATGAAGATCAATTTTCTATATGGTGGAAAAATATCCACGGTCTACCAGAACTTGCCTAATCAGTCACAGTAGAGTTTAGACAATATAATAGATCTACCAGAACTTGCTAAATTTAATTCTCCATAAAAGAGCAATAAAATTGATAGGAAATATAATTTAAAAATTTGAAATGAAAAGAAGTAAAGAAAAGGATGAATTGAAATAATGAAGACGTTTCCTTCCTCTCGAGTAGACTATTACCATGAATTCTAGACAGATCAAGTTGATTGTGCAATCAATCAATCAAGAAGTTCCTTAAGGGTTGCATTAAAACCTCCGTTTGCCTTTAACAGTTTAATTGAAATGGACAAAAAATAATCCTTGTTGCATAATGCTATAAACTGAAGTTATAAATGAAAGACCGTAAGCAAATACACACCTTCATCAACAGATGCCAAATTTATCCTCTCAGTTACATCAATGTTGATTGGTGAAGTAATTTGCAGGAGCTTCAAGGAATTATAGAACGAAGGAAGAAACAGAATAGTTTTTTCCCCAACTCGAACAGAATTTTCAATAACATCGAATGTTTCCAGATTGCAGCCAGTGACTGAACAAGAAAGTCTGTTGAATTTTTTTTCAGCATCCCCTAAAGGAATGCCATGGCATCTGCATGTCTGTGCATGAACAATTCTAATAATTAATGCCTCATCCTTTTCCTTTAAATTAGTGGAACAAAAAACTAAAGTGAAAGAAAGTGAGATCTTGTGTAGATACTAGATAGGCACAACATTCAATTTTAAGTGACGTCAAAGCAAGAAAGGCAGAACCATTTAGAAAACAAAACTATTTTGCATGATTACATTGTTTTGTTGTTCGTTATGTTTCAGATAAGGTTTTTTAGTGTTGTGATATAGGTCCACTTGATGTTATTGAGGACATAACTTGTCCCATTAATAATCTTCCCAAACATGGATAGTGGATCCAGGTTGCCTCTGGATTTATGAATGACAACCAAAATTCAGCCTTTAGATCGCTCCAACAAGTATATGCAACTAATTTTAGTGCAATATATTCATTACAATATTGTCATAACTGTATAAATTGTTTTACTGTAATAATACAACCTTTACGTTCCCTGCTTAAGTTGCAAAGCTTACGTGACATTCAAAGTTGACATTTAAGAGTACCGATTATGACTATAACTCTAAAACCGTTTTACGAGTAACATACATTTGGAGAAAATCAAACAGCCTAGGCTAGAAGTAAGTTCATGATAAGCAACCCGTGGTTTTGTTATCTTTAGAATGGTTATTCTCATAATGGATCCATTGGGCCATTCTTTTAGGCAATAATATATCACTAGTCAGTAGCAGTCACTATTTGGTGTAGATTAGTTATTTGGGGCGTCATTATGGCTATTCTAAACTAAACAACAAATACAAACTTGTTACTTTTCAATTTAAAAAAAAAACTATGCGCTAAAATTGGTTTAAGTTGCCAGTTATCGTGGATTGTAAGCGCTATTACCCGACACTGCCTGAAGTTGTTGGTTATCGGATTCACTAGTGCAAACAGGTTGCAGAATATATGGTTCACAGATTCAAAAAGATTGTCTTTGAAGATGAGGCGAGCTAGCAGCGGCTCCTCCATGTCATCTTTCAAAATCTGCAGCCATTTCTTAACCAGGCTGTGGAATACTCTGAAATCTGCAATTTTAGACTCTTACCGTAAACTTCTCAGGTTCAAATTTACTAAGTTAACTCGTTCATTGAAAAAAAGATTTTTCTTTTCTCGTGTTTATCAAAAGCCAAAGATCAAATTCTATTTCCAAAAGGGATTATATACTGAATTAAAGTATGGTCATATCATAACACATTGTGTGTGAGAGTACTTAACCTGGGATATAGGTCCGAACAGAGCAATTATCAAGATGAGAAGTGCAACGACGAAAATTGTTGATGTTTTCACGTGTATCTGTCAGGTGGCTTGACTTTTGCTGAAATACAGCAAAATCAACTGATACACATTTATCCGCAGCATCCTTTTGGAAAAATAAAAATAAAAGTTAGCTTTTGAATTGAACAAAAAAAGTTTATCACACAACATATAGCACAGAATCCATGCCATGAATACAAGGACTCACCATTAGGCTCTTCTGCACTACAGAGTCCACATCTTCAGGCAAGGTCGAAGTTATGATAATTACTTTTCTCTCTATATCTTTGCCTTGCCACGAATACAACACTCGATCACTCAAAACATTTGAAATCATTAAATCTGATGATTAATCATCGAAGCAGTCAGTGCACGTTCTGCAACAGAATGGAAAAAAAAAATATGCCTTCAGAGAGAGAGTACCGGAAACGTTATCAATATCAGGCTGAAAAGCGTCGTAGGGCAAGTTGTTAACAGCATGGTGGAAATCACGTAGGATGAAGTTTCCTACGGGATTGTACGCGATCATCAACTACAACACGAACAGATTCAGTTCACTCTTTTTAACTCACTCGCAAGGATTATAACACATCCATTTCTCGTGCATTCGAAATTATAAACCAAATCAGGAATTACAAAAAAAAGGTGACCAGTTCGCAAACAATACCTCATCAGAAGAAGATAAACGATCCTTGAAGACGTAGCACAAGCCGATCTTATCGCCGAGCGTGGTCGATTTGCGCTCGTGCGACTTGGACGAACTCGAAATGGCGTAAAAATTAGCTAGTTGAAGCAGCGACTGAAAATTGTGACACGAAGATTCAGAAATCGCAGATCTATTCGGAAAGGTGCTATTGCATAGTTCGGATAAGAAAGCAACGGCTAAAAGCATAGAAGTTGAGATTATAGCAAAGACGAGATTATTGTGCAGGTTCTAGAGCCATGGCTGTACCTGCTTTATGTCTCTTAGCAATGGAGGTGCCAAGCTCCGCAGATCCAGAACGAAACACAACTGAACCATTTCGTCTCTTCGACTATCTCTCTCTGGTTTGGCGCGAAATGTAACGGAACCCAGCTTTTTAAACTTGAAAGGTCGCCTCATATTAAGAAATTTCACAATTTTATGTAAATTACAATATATTAAATCTAATTATATTATTTGAATAAGATATAAAGTATTTTAATGATGATTTAATGCAAAATTGTATTTCAATTTTAATATGACCAGTATTTAATCATTTAAAAATATAGTCATCTTTTTTAAACAAATACCGTAAAATCTTGTTTCAACTAAACAGTTAGTTTGAATTATAGATCAGTTTCATTTGTTCAATACGATACTTTGCATTGAATTCAAATAATTTAAAAAGTAAAAAGTTAACCAAGTTTTGTTTTAAGGTTAAATTCATAATAAAAAAATACTTTTCCACTATTGAGATGGCATTTATTTTAATAGAAAAATTGATTTTTTTATGATAAAATAGCTTTTCTTTATAGAATTTTTTTTAAAAAAAATCTAGAAATTTATAAGAAAATTTTATTAATTTGAACTTGTAAAATTTTAAATTTTGTCTATAAAGATAACAATTTAAAATTATTCTTCTTCTCTTATTTTGTGATCTCCTATTGGTTGTTAATTACGTTAATGCATTGACATCAACTTACAAATCTCGTTGGATATTGATTATTAATCATTGGCTTCATATCAATTCTTTGAATGTTGTAAGCGGATGTTGTAATTAAATAATAGATAGTTTTTTTCCACTATCAATTGGGAAACTTTTAGTGCGTCTTAATTATTATTGTTTTTTCGCCAATGTTACATAAATGATGTTTAGTTGACATTGTCACAAAGTCAGTAAAAAAATAGCTTTGACCAACAAATTTGAAAATAAATAATTAGAATAGTGTCAATCAAAATAATTATAATTCACATTAATTTATAAATAACACCGAAATTAACATCAATTAATATTAATAAAAAATAAATATTTTTTTTGACGAAAATTTAATAGAAAAATATTTTATATCACATTTTAATACTTTTTAATTAATAAATATTTTTAATATTAAAATACATTTTTTTATGATAATCGAAGTCCATCCAAATAAATAAATAAAATTTAAATTGTTTTATCCAGAATAAATTTAAAAATAAACAAATCAAATTTTAAAAATCAAATTTAAAGTATTTAAATTAAATTTTTTTAACACTAACAAAATAGTAGGCATGCTTTTGAAGACACATTAATACAAACAAGACCAGGCACATTAATTGGTTAAAAGGAACTGAAAGAAAGCAAGAAATCACATCACAAATGTGTAATCAAATACTGCTATAAACCTGCAGTTTTATAAGAATTATTATAACCAGTGGCTCAATAATTTATTTCAGTGAACAATTAAGAGGTAAAAAAAAATAAAAATCTGTCATTATCCTTATTTTTGTCAACCTAAGAAGCAATGTTTTTCGCCTAAAGAGAACTGGTCCACACATCATAAGGTTCTTCTTAGTAAGAAAAAGTTATTAGTTTTTTTTTATGAATCCTGGAAGCAGTTGGTTTCATGGTTTAATCCAAACAAAAGTATTTCTGAAAAAAAAAACACACTCATGATCAGTTCAACGCAATCTGCGACTTTTAATTCACGAAAAGTAACTAACTAGAAAATTGCAATAAATTTGTTTTACCAATAACACCATCTAATGATATATAAAGAACTAAAAGTGATAAATTTTTATTACAATATTATCTTGTATCTTGCTTATCTTGTTTATAATCTTGTCACGCCATGTGCTAAGAAATATGAATATATAATTCTACTTTAGAAGGCCATGATCTTTCAGGGAAACCCAGAAAGTACTTTGAAAGTGATCTCATGATTATCAATTTGAGAATTCCAAACCAAACAACTAGACACATTCGTTTGAAAACGAATCATTAACACCAAAAACAACATGATCTTTTAATTATTCAATATCCAATAATCAACACATGTAACCTACAATGCACAGATTTAGTTGGATTATTGCCACGCCAATGTCTTTACAGTTACAAGATTTTGGATATCACAGCCAAACTAAAGGGTTCACCTTATAAACCAACCAGCAAGCCGTGGAAACATTTTCAGACTTCTAAACCTGACGAGTTGCATCGAATCGGGTGAGTCAGCACAGGTTCTTTGTTGAGAAGAGAACTCGTTAGAGAATTCCCTACAAGAATCATATCGCGCATAACCAACGCTTTCTGCATGATCATGAACGACTTTTTGCGTTGAAGTTGCAGGTTCCTGCATGTAATAATAGTCGGGCACGTTCATGTCGTGGGTTAGGGCAGCCCCAGAAGAAAGACATTGGTATTGCTTGCGAGTCTTGCGTTTCTTGATTGCTCTGAAAACCAGAGGTAGAAGACCCTCCATCTAATGCTTATAAGATATATATGCTTCTTGTTTTGGTTTAGTTGTGAGAATTGGCCAAAAGGGTGTAGAGAAAAGGAGAAAATATTGGATATTGAAGGCTTTAAAACGGAGAACTAAGCAATTGGGGTTCTATGCTTTATAAAGGGTTAGGTAGGTTTTGCGTTTTTAATATATTTGGTTTATGACATGTTTATTCTGTCAGAAGAGCATTTAGTGAGTTTGATTCAACGGGAAAGCATGCCAATAGAACTGTCCAAATGCTGCTGAGAGGAGATTGCCTAATTTTTTTTCATAGAAAATTGACTTTTATGCCGTTCTTCTGAAAATGACAAGATGAATGAGTAGAGTTGTGGACAGAAAGCAACAACTTATTTTACTCCCAGCCAACCACTATCTGCAGAACCTCCACTGGTTGTGATCTTCATTAATTTTACAAATAATTTCATGTGGTCACTAAGGCAAGGACCATGTCATGTATCAATGGTGAATGAGAAACATGGAGAATAAAGAAATAATGAGAAATGTAAAGGTGAATGTACCTGATAGAAGAGGAAATAAGAGTGAAGAGAAATAAATGTTCTGAGATTCAATAGTTATTTTATTTGATTATGTATCTTCCTTTTATTTTTTATTTTTAATTAAATATGTTTGTTTTTTAATTTTTAATTTTCTATTTTCAGCCACTTTGCTTTTCACATTTGTATTTATTAAAAAAAAAGTAGTTTAAGGCCAGTAATAATTTCATAAAAACAACTATCGAATTAGATTTGCTATTTTTTTCACTCATTAACATGACTTTTATTACTTTTTCATTCCGTTTATTTCTTTGAATTTTTCTATATATGAAAAACATAACCAATTACTGTGGAACATAATTATAACAAAAACATCATAACTTTAAACTCCAAAAAGTTGATAGATTAGAACGGGATAGGGTTGATCCCGATATCTCTCTCTCTCTCTCTCTATATATATATAGAGATATTTTTAAATATTAAAATTAACTTTTCTCTTTAAATAATAAATAAGGTTTATGTGTATAGAAATTTCAATTTTAACTAAGCTATATAATCTTAATATAAAATGTTAAGTATATATATATATATATATATATATATATTTGCTTGTTTTAATATAAATTTTACAAATATTAAACTCGTGTTCAATATTGTTAATTATTTTTTTGGATGATATATTATTATTAAGAGAAGTACGAATTCTCATCCAAGATATACATCCAAGGTGATCAATTAGTAAAATTTACATAATAAACACATTTTAACAACGTATTTGAAAGAAAAATCTTAGGTGACTTTCTAAAGAGAAAAAGAAAAACAATCACGCAATGAGATATATGTTATTTAAAAGCACTTAAATTGTTTTTCTAAAACATTAAAAGTAACATTGGAGATCATATTTTCATTATATCTTTTATAAATTAATGTACTCTATCAAAGCTATGTTTTTAGGCCCATTTATAACTCTAATGCTAATGCATTTCTAAACCACTCTCGGAACCAACTATGAGCAGCACAAAACTTTTTGCAAAAGAAATAAAAAACATATAAGAGAATAAAACATATGTCTTAAGTTTATTTATATTTGTCATGGATGATATTTACGTAATCATTTATTTTATAATCTAATCAATTTAACTTCATTCTGTGTTGATATGTACCAAATTGTTAATGATTTGAAAAACTATTCCGTTTCAAAGGCTGCCAAACAACGCTGAAAATTATATTCCGTTCCCATTCCACGTAATAATCAATACGTGTCCGAACATGTAGAGATAAGATCATTAGTCGTTCCTTTTTCTTTATATATTTAGGCTACAAAATTCACACAAGATTAGAAAGAGAAAGGGATAAACAATTACATTATTTATAAGAGATAACATAACACCATGGGAGAAGATAGCTTTGATTTGGATAAAGTCTGAGAAAAAAATTTCATAAAGTATGCAATTTGTCAATGAGTAAAATGAAAAGACTTTGTCTCTCTCATTTAATTGTGACCAAATTACTTGAAGACATATTTAAAACAATTATAATAAATAATAGTTAAAACAGTTGTAAGAACTTTATGAAAATCTGGGACACGTTCTACTAAATTTGAGTAATATTTCAAAAAAGTGAGAACCTCCATAAAAATAAGCTAACATTAACATATGATATATTCAGTCCATTATAATAGATGGTCCATAACTAAACACTATAAATAAATCCTCTAGAGGTATGAGTTTTTAATACGCACTTCAAATGCTGAGTACTTATTTGATCATTGAAGTACCTTTTGCTTATCAACCCTAATTGAGTACTGACAACTTAAAAATGATATTTAGAATGAGGAGCGATCGAACAACCAACACTTTAGCAATTATATCACTAATTATAGTGATATATCATTATGTAATTTCTATATTTTTTTTCATCCACTCAATTTAAAAAGGAAACTCGTATCTTCTTCAGGTTTCAAAAGACTAATAAAGTAAGGGAAAAAAATGTTGGTACTGATTTATTTATATTGTAAGATGAGTGTGTTAATTACAAAAAAAGGTGACGAACAATAACTTCTTACAATATATATATATATATAAAAATAACTTCAGCCATTGGAATGAAACATATTTGCGTAATACTTGGAAATTTAGCATAAAATGTGAAAAGCTCGAGAAAGTAAGAAGGAAAGTAAAATTGTGATAAATCCTTTTTGGGGAATTTTTTTTCCACTTCAATAAATATTAAAGTTCTCAATTGTCTTTTGGTTCTTTTTGGATTAAACGTGTTAGAATAGTCAAAATGAGATGTTTTGACATTTTATCTTTTGTTTATTATTGTTTTTTTTTTTTTAGTTTCTACATATCTCTTGATATTTTAAACAGTGGTCATTGTTATTTGCACCAACTACTTTTACTCAAGCATCTATCATGATTCCTCAAGTTATAAATCAAGGCTGAGTAAGAAAAATACTAGAATAAATATAAACAATGTTGTATATTATGTATATACTTTAGATAATATTATAACCATTCATTAATAGTTTAAATAATGTATATTAAAATATCAGTAATGAGAAATTGAATTAAATTTTGTATCATGCATAAAATACATACAAAGAATCACTTTGACATAAAAAAAACTCATGTTAGATTATCAATATTACCTATATGGTATAACTTCTGATGAAATCTGTCCAGAAATAATAAATAAATTTCAAATAAAAATGAAAAGATGTGTGATTTTTTATTTTATTTTGACCACTAACAACTTTAAAAATATTTTCAATTTGAATGGATTAAAGAGATAAACCAAAATGTTTTGCTTGTTACGTAGTATTAAAAACGGGAGATGTCATTGAAGTAATTTAATTAAGACAATATTATTATTTTTTAATAAAAAACGTTTGACTATTAAAATAAACGTGAATATAAAACTCATGCGTCGAACATAAAACTTCTAAATAGAACAGTAAAATTAGTTTAAAGAAAATAAATATTAGAATTGAATTTTTTAGAAAATAAATAAATCTATAAACATTAACATAAGAGAAGTGCAGCTAAGAAAAACCTAATATTAATATATCCGGTAGGCGTGAACATGAAGCTAGCATATGGTGAATAAACTGAAACAGAGGAAGAGAGAGGAGAAAAGAACAAGTGTCGCAGAGAAGCAGTTACAGAAGGGAGACGTGGTAGCGGTGGCACTCTCAGCTTCCACTTTTCAAACAGCTGTAGTATTCTGCCACCATGTTCTTCTTCTCTCAATTCTTCTGCTTCTGCTTTTTCCTCACTCTATCCTCCTCGCTCTCACCAGCTTCTTTTTGTTCAAAACCAAACCTAACATCAATGGTACGTTCCTCCTCACTTTTTTACCTTACTGAGTTTCGATCTACCGTTTTTATATACTCCTGTGGTTTACTAGTAGCATTGATGCGGTCAACGAATCCATTGCATTTTATTCCATTACTATATCTACAACAGGAGAGTCAAAACTGAAGATATGTATAGTTTCTCTGTTTTTTATTTGTTAATTGTAAAAAAACAAATACGCTGCTCTCTCTGACAAATGTAAAACAGGTGAGAACCGTTAAGAGAATATGGAAAATATTCTGCCAGAAAATGCAGGTTAGTTTCTGGTTGCTTACGAGCTGTGTGAATACGGATAATTAGACTCTTTCCTTAAATTTCGAAACAATTTTACAAGAGTTCATATGGGAGAAAAAATTAAATGAATTCTTCTCCTCAGTTAAAATTAGTTTATGAGAAAAATCAAATGCGAAAACTTCTCCATATTGGTTGTTAAATGATTTTAGTTTATGGGAGAATTTTATTTCATGTTTTGCTACTAGATTTGATGGAAATAGTTATCTACACACAAATTAATTGGTCCATTTAATTGGCGCCAAATATTTCTTACCAAAACCGTGTTGCATTTGGTTAGACGATAACCAGCAAATATTTAACTAATATGAAATTTTAGCAACACGCTCTCAAATCTAATGCTATGTTTTAGCACTGATTTTACAACTTTTGGGAGAAGTTATCTCAGAATCCACTAAATATGGGTTCATCTCATGACAGAGAAAAGAGTGCTGTACGGAATGTGTTTTGGCATTTTTCCTATGAGTAATTCAACAACCATCAATCCAAACAGACCCTTACAAACGTTTAATGTGATCAAATGTAAAGTTGGTTTGGTGCCCAAAGTTAAGTGTTCAGGCACCAAGTATTGTGACTTGTGAGTATTTCTTTATAATTTGTTATTTTCATTTATGTCCCTTTATTTGTTTGCTACCAACCAGGGAAGTACAAACCAATGTCAATTATCAGAGATGACATGTAATATTTCCAGCTTAAGATGTTTCTTTGGATTACTTGACGCCAACTTCTTTGACGATAGACAGGTATTTTCCTTGACTTGTTAGTTTGTTGGTACAATGATGCTTGTGAGGTGACTAATTCTGTTTCCCTCAGATTGGGGAGATTGCAGAGGGTGCAAAGGAGTTCAATATTCCAATCATAAAAGCCAATAGAAAACTTGTAGCTCATGAGAATGGGGGCTTGCATTATCCTTCTCCATTAGTTTTCAATGCTGATTGGAACTATGAACCGGTTCATTATGAAAACAAAAGGTTCAACTATCCTTCCATCTCTGGAGTACAGAGACCTGAATCTGAAGATGATATTGCCTTTATGAGTGTAAGTAATCCATCATAGCTGACGGACCACTAATTTGACTCTGGTTATGTATCTTATATAAACATTTTAGTTTCTATTTCATGAATGACTTTTTCCCCCGTGTATCAAATCAGGTTCTCGAGTTAGGTGAACTCATCAAAACAAAACAAATTACTTCTCAGCAGCTTACACAAATATTCTTGCGGAGATTGAAAAAGTAGTACTAATTTTGGAATGCTAATTTGCTAGCAGTTGTTGTAACATGCATTGTGTCGTGTGTTGCATTCTTTTTGGTGACTTGAATTCAAGTATTTGAAACATATCCTCGTGATTAACTATGTCATGTGGATTCTGGAATTAACACCAGGTACAATCCTACTCTTGAAGCTGTAGTCACTTGTACCGAAGAGTTAGCACAGGAGCAAGCGAAAGAAGCAGACAAGTTGCTCAGCCAGGGAGTCTATCTGGGTAGTTATATTATTCTTCAAGCATCTCATCATTAAAAAAATATTTGTTTTTAATTTATTTACTTTCCACATAATCCTTCTACTGTTAGAAGGACCAATGTGGATTAATATTCTGGAACCCTAACCTTCCTAACATCATAAATGTAAGATTCCTATACATCATGAACAAGATATATAAGCAAAATTATTTTTTAAGGATAAACCACAGTTTTATGAACGATTACTGGACTAACTAGAATTTCGGTTATCTTGTACCTCGGAATAGACCCTTCAATGAAACAGAGTCACTGAACTGTACTTTTAAGATGGAAAGTTGTCACCTGCTTTGTTTCAGGATGACCTTTGTAAGTTGAGTCAGTATTTTAAATCGAATGTTAATCTTCATTGAAGGGCCTCTTCATGGCATTCCTTACGGATTGAAGGACATAATATCAGTGCCCAAATACAAAACGACCTGGGGATCAAAATCATTCAAAAATCAAATTATTGACATGGAAGCGTGGGTCTATAAAAGGTAATATCTTGACAAGACAAACGTAAATCTACAACCAGAAATTATATTTATGTCTACAATTATGTGTATAGTTGATGGTATTGTTCCACCACAGGTTGAAATCTGCTGGGGCTGTTCTAGTTGCAAAGCTTGTTTCTGGATCATTGGCATATGATGACATCTGGTTTGGTGGCAGAACTAGGAATCCATGGAATATTGAGGAGTTTTCTACTGGTTCATCTGCTGGACCTGCAGCTACCACCTCAGCAGGTACTTTTTCCACGAATGCCTGCACTTTTTTTCGTCTTTACTTGTTTCATTTTCTAATCCGTGCCAATTCATGTTGGATGACCTTTATAGGTCTTTTTCCATTGTTTGGTTCATTTTATCAATATAGTAAACCAAAAAAGAGAATACGAGCTTAAAACTTTTGATTTAAGTGGAAAGAAATAGATGAAATATATTTCTGAGATATCTTACAAATGTGATTACAGTCTCTATTTATAGACTGTTTTACAACCTAATTAAAGAAAGAAATAATAGGCAATGAAAGCCAGAA
>Ga0123342_1005658_pt1 | contig 17917 bp, 15 predicted proteins | sample Turbeawhitnodule_FD_89960 | JGI IMG/M metagenome (GOLD analysis project Ga0123342, IMG submission 89960) | Root nodule microbial communities of legume samples collected from Mexico - Turtle bean Mexico white nodule | ecosystem: Host-associated > Plants > Roots > Nodule | place: Mexico: Nepantla...
GATTAATAATATTAATAATATTAATAATAATATTTAATAATATAAATAATATTAATAATATTTATTTAATAATAATAATAATATAATAATATTTAATAATATTAATAATATTTATAATATTTAACAGTATTATAATATTTAACAATATTATAATATTAATAATATTTAATAATATTTAACAATATTATAATATTTAACAATATTATAATATTAATAATATTTAATAATAATAATATATTAAATATATGAAGAATGTTATTAATTTTTATTTTATTAGTTATATTAATATTGATAATTATAATCATAAATATAATAATAATCATAATATGACAACAAAACTTTATTGGTGGAATGGTTAAAGCTTCTATGGACATTCCTCATTAAAATTTTAAAAATATAGTATATTAACATTACCTACGGACTGCAGTTGGTGGGGCTGTTTCCGTTACCCACGAACACCGTATTCGTAGGTAAATTACTGACGCCTACATTACATACGGATTTTTGTTCGTAGGTATTCCATAGGTAATGTTGATTTACCTACGGTTTTTTGCTGTTACCTACGGATTTCTTCCGTAGATAAATGCGATTTTTCTTGTAGTGGGCTACATACATTGCCTCAATGGATTCAAGGAGCCTCCAACACTTTGAGAACATTGTCAATTTTAAATTGTCATTGTCTGGAGAAGCTTCCTGAGTGGCTTAACACAATGACTCATCTTAAGATGCTCCATATTGTTAACTGTCCTTAGTTGTTGCATCTCCCAAGTGAGATGCATCGTCTAGGAGCCCTTGAAGATTTGATCATAGATGGTTGCCCTGAATTGGGTCAAAAATGTGAACCACAGTCTGGTGAGTACTGGTCCTTTATCGCTCACATCAAATGTGTTTCCATTGGAGAAACAAAGAAAAGGAAACTCCTTTTTCAAATGCTTTCACGACTGCGCTTGAACTGCACTAACTAAAATTGAAATGATGCACACCATGGGAGCTGCAATTTAAATTCTGATCATGTATGAAATCATTTAACATTAATATTATATTGTGGCCATCTTAACATATCTTTTAATCAATAATCAATAATCACGACTACACTTTTATAGCTGGTATCTTTAATATTTCCATAATCAATTTGAGATAAAAGATAAGGGTTAGCTGGATTTATTGTTGTGCATGTTTCTCCGTTAATATGAATCTTCTCCTTGATAAAAAAATGTGATTAAAATGAAAGTTAAAGGTAAAGTTTGTGCTGATATATTATAAAAATTAGTCATACTTTCAATACACACTAGTGGAGAAAATCTCTTAAATGATTACTCACAATTGTAGTTGTACCGTCCCGATAAATGGCTAGGAATTAAGCTGAGCTACCTGGGTCTCCATACCGACCGAGAGGCTAATCAGAGTCCGTCCAGATCACGGTATAAATGCTAAACGCAGTATTCCTGATTACGTTATAAATGCTAAATGCAGTATTCCTGATTACACTATAAATGGTGACGCAATATTCCTGATTACGCAATAAATATTCCTTGATTATATCACATAAACCTTAATTTATTTGCCTAATATCCCTTATCATATTACATAAATGCTCCAGTTATATTACATGATATTCATATTTTATGTAAAGTTATCATAATGTGACACATTGATGCCTAGAGGAATTAGAGTAAAAAATCCAAGCCTATGAAGCTTATAAATAGACAACCACCCACAGGGAGTATCTCAACTTGTATCTTTGCAATATATCTCACTATATACATTAATATTTTGTGCTCTCATTGACTTGAGCGTCGGAGTGTAATCGTAGGTGGAACCCCCTTCGTCCCCAGGAGATATGTTCGCTAAAGCCTGGAGGTAGTTACCAGCACCTCATCCAGTTGGCCGACCGAGCACCAGAAGGGAACCCAAGGAGAGCTCATCCATACTCCGACCGACTTCGAGTCGACGAGAAAGTAGTTATAAGGCACATCTAGATGACGATTATTTTGACCAACCATCAACTGATAAGTTCCAATGTGTAGTTTTTATGATTGAGAAAATTGAACACTTTGGAACTTAATTGTTGCTTAATGTTAGAAAATTACCTTAATCTGAGAATAATTGAATCCGATTATATATTTTGAACCAAGAAACAAATGAAGAAATTTAATCTCAATTTTTGTGTAAATTGCAGATGAATATGAAGCATTGAAAGAAAGAAAGCAAAAACTTAATTGGATCACAAGAACATTTAGCTCAAGCTACAGGATTTAGCTCAAGCTACTAGATTTAGCTCAAGCTAAAATTATCCAGATTTGATTAATGGTGCAGTACTAATCTAGCTTAGGCTAGAATTGCTAGCTCAAGCTAAAAAAGCACCGAAAGATCTAGCTTTAGCTAAATTGGCTCACTTGAGCTAAAGTTCATTATATAAATTTTGAAACACAGCTAAAATAGAGGCGGTGGAAAAAGATTGGATTTTTATAGAGAGGTTAGTGAGAGAAAAAGAAGAGAACTCTATTCTAGAAGAAGAATTTGCTCAGATCAACCCTTCTTATGCAGATCAGATCAAGAATGAAGATTGGAGGACCTGTCATGAGTGGCTAAGTGCTTTCTAACTTGGGATTGAATGTAATCTACTATGTTCAAATGTATTCTTGGTGATATATATATATATATATATATATATATATATATATAATTTTCTTTTCTACTTGTTCTTGGCATTTTCGTTTCATGCTTATTGCTTGATTCTATCTGATCAATGGGGTCTTGATTTTAATCCTTAAATTTAACTGGAAAGTACTTTTAAGGATCTGAAATAGACGAAAATACTTGATAACTTGTATTGCTAGGAATAAATTTCAAGATATTAATTGCATCATAATTATGTTCGTGAAGTTGGATGATTTGTTAGATATATGTATTTGGGAAATTATCTTATGAATTTCATCTGTGAGGAATCAAGGTGAATGACTTTAAATTAAGCATTAAGTAGTTTTGAGTATTATATATTGTATTATTCCAAAATAGAAATGACTGAGATAGACGCAATTCAATCCCAAGTATCTTTATCTATATTTGATAAGTTAATTTTGTTACGTCTTGAATCAAATCTTAAACCTTTAAGTTACTTCTTGTGAAATCTTTAATTTGGTTATGAACAAAATTCTCAAAATTATTTTATACATTTGATGAGTTTTATAACAGAACTTCTTAATTAGAATTGTTCCTTGTGGGTTCGACATTCGTACTTTGAAGAGTACTATATTACAGTTGATTCGGTACACTTGCCGGAAAAAATCAACAAGTTTTTGGCGCCGTTGTCGGGGAACAATTTCTTTTAAGAATTTCTGAAGTATAACTTATTAAGTATTTTGAATAGTTTGTTTTCTTTGTGAATAAACACTTGTTTAGATCTTATTCTTTTATCCTGTGTTAATCCTTGCTTGAGTTGTCTTAGATATATGTTATTAAGAGGACAGGTTCCTGAAGATCAATTGGAATTTGACATAGAAATTGAGAAGATAACTAGAAGAAATCAAAGCAAGAAGAGAAAAGAAAAAAAGAAGCAAGGACAAGCAAAAGGAAAATCTTCCAACACTCTCAACTCACACAATCAAATAGAGTTCCAAATGGCTGATAATAGACAAAATCCACCTAGAAGGACATTGGGAGACTATGCCAGGCAACAAGGACCGAGACATTTCTCCAGCATAGTCATACCTTCTGCAAAAAAATCATTAGGAATGAAGCCAACTTTTCTTAGCTTAATCAACACTCATCAATTTACTGGAATGGATCACGAAGACCCTTATACTCATCTATCCACATTCTATGAGTTGGTGGGAACCATGAGCTTCGAGGAAAATGATATTGAATCTGTTTATCTGTTTATCTGTGTCTATTACCTTTTGAGTTGTTCTGTCGGATCGGTCCCTCAAGACCTTTGGTTTCTACCCAAACCTGATGAAAAAAATGGGATCACATCTTATTAACTCGTTGAGAATAATTCTGATCTAGTTCATGGCCTATATTAAAAGTTATTAGTAGAATATATTTTAACCGAAAGATAAGTGTGCGTGCTAATGTGGTTGTTAGGCTACGTAAATACATGAATACATTTGTTGGTTAAAAATATAAAGTTGTTAAATAAGAGAAGCACCGTAAGTAAGGGTACACACGTAAACAACATATTTTCCTGTTGCTAGCACCTGGAGATAAGTGGTGCCTGTTAGCAGGTGTCTTTTCTGTTATTATTTTATGCTTTTAGTAGAAATAAGATTCTCGTGAGAGAAAGTTGTTACAAGAGTAGTTATAAAAAGGGTTAGAGTCCCCCGGTAAAGGTACGTTGTTTTTGAATAGTAGACTAAATTGAATACTACTTTTATTTTGTATGCTCTCACTGACTTGATCGTTGGAGTGTGATCTGTTGAAGATGGATGTTGCTCCCTTCAAGACAATGCGTTTGATGAAGCCTTTTGTATTTTGCTTTGTTGTTTGAGTTTGGTGTTAGGGGTTGTCTTGTGTTTAGATTAGAGGTTGTTTAAAGTGAGTTTTTTGCTGCATGACCCACCTCTTAACCCTTAACCATGTGATAAGAGCAAGCACAATGTTTTCTATAAATGTTTTTCACATGCTTTGCCAAAATATGCTTTACTGCACAGAAAATGAATCTGTTCTTTCTTAAATGAATAGATTCTTTCTTAAACTGATGTTTTGTTAAGAGTTTTTGATAACCTTGTTTTGTACATCATGTATTTTGACTTAGTCTTCATGTTATCAAAACGATTGTGTTTCATCTGTTCAAATATCTCTAGTTATCTTTTTGAAAATGAATATGTTCTTGCTTAAATGAATAGATTCCTTTTAAACTAGTGCTTGGTTCTTAAAAGGTTTTTCACATATTTATCTTTGCACCAAGTAGATTGGCTAAGTCCCTTATGACTAAGCTGCAACCTTTCAAAAACTCTCTTTGCCTTTGAAAATAAATCTATTCTTTTTACTTTCAATCTGTTCATTTTATAACTGCTTTAACTGTTTTTTAAAAGTTTGTTATAAAATGTTTCTTATAAAAGGAAAGTTGGTTCTGACTTAAAAGCAGTTGTTGAGAAAACGTTTTAACAACAAAGATTAAGAGATTTCAGAGAATTAGCACGTATTCTTGAAAGATTTTTCAAATTAGAAAGTGTGCTTGTTCTTGCTTGGTTCTAAAGCTTGGTTAGAGGTGTTGTCACAGTGCATGCAATTTGTTCTACTAGTCTAAGTCAGATTTCTACATTCTCTTTCCAGGTGTATTCATTTCATCTTTCAATTCTTTGTAAAATGTGTTTGTAAGACTCTTCTTGATAGGGTTTCTTGAAGATTTGTGTGTGTTGGAATAATGTTTTTCAGCAAGGTGTGTCATGTTCTTGTAGGGTTCAAGAACAGTGGTTGTGTAATTGTTTTGAACTGTTTTTTAGTGGATTTCACCTTGGATTAGGTGAGACTAGATGTGGCTCATTTGAGTGAACCAGTATAATTGTGGAGTGTTCATTTATTTCTTAATCCCTGCGCTTAATAACTGTTGCATAAGCTGATCCGTCAAGAAATAAATCTATTCAATTGAAATTGAATTTGTTCATTCTGGGTTAGTTCATACTGTTCTTGTTTTCCGGAAAACCATATGAATATCTTGTGTAAATCTGGGAGTACTGTTGGAAATAATTGAAGTGTTGGATTCTATGTAAATCAACTCAATCAATTGGCAAGTGTTATTCAAGTGGGTGTTTTTAATATTCAAGAATTGTGTACAAATTCAACTCTCTGATTTTCTTCTGCTGAAATTAATGTGATCTTTGCCTGTTGATCAATTCATTTAATATTAGGAACTCACATATCTGAATTACTGTTTCATTAATATAAGCAGAAAAATAAATATGTTCATATCAAAATAAATAGATTCTTTTACTCTGTCCTGTGATAAAACTGAATCTGTTGAAATTTTTAAAAGCTCAATTCACCCCTCCCCCCCTTTTTGAACTTAGACATTATTGAACCCAACATGATCAATAGGTAGAGCTTCATTTGTTTCAACGGAGCCACGTTCCAATGCAATCTAGAAGACGTAGGACAAATTTCCAAAGGAGACAGGTTAGAAGCAGAGCTCTCACAGAGTCAACCGGCGAGAAAGTCAAGCGGCGAGAACATTTGGCGCCCACTGTGGGGCCCGATAAAATCTAATCCTATCCACGTTTGTGTTTGAACCTTTCGAATAACATGCGGACATAAGGCAAGGACCTGTGGGACCTGCGGGATTTGAAGGAAGTGAGGTCCCCTCCTTACACCAGCTCATGGAGACCGTAAGAGCTCTCTAGGAAGCTAACGAGCAGTACAGGCTGGAACAGGAGCGGATCCAGCAAGAGGCTAAAGCAGAGCAAGAGAGGTTGATGGCACAAGCTAAAGCCGAGCAAGAGAAGCTCATTACAGAAGCTCGGGGAGCAGGTGCTTAGGCAAGATCAACTGATGGCAGAGATAGATGTTTTACGAGCAAACGCTAAGAAATTGCGCAATACCAACGATAATTTGTGCAAGAGTCTACAATAACGTGAACAACGCTCCGCAAGAGAGCTAGGTTTGAATGTGCCCCTAAAAACTCGTCCCAAGCCCCTAAGCAATGTCCACGGCTACAGAGATTGCCTTAATGGATTCAAGGAGCCTCCAACACTTTAAGAACATTGTCATTGTCTCGAGAGGTTCTATTGGAAACTTTGTACTAAATAAAATAGAAAAAAAGTTAACAACTCAAATAAGTGGGAATGAGAATGTTTTAATGATACCTATAAAATATCTAAAAGATGTGTAAAAATTGAAAGAAGACTGAAACCCTTGAGTAATACCAAACTAATACCACATAACACCAATTATGTGGTAATATATCACCTTTATTATTTATTATAAGATAATGAAAACTCGCATTACTAATGTTTCCTTAAAGATTAAACCACCTTGTTATTATTAAATCCCAAATAGGTAAATGCTTCGATAAAAAAAAATTCCTTAAAACATTAAAAATAACAAGCGATTAAAAATGAAGATTAGAAAATATTCTAATATCTAAAAATTCATATCCAATAGTGGTAGATACGATAACAAAATTTTTATCTTGATTAGTAGAAGTCATGTTTGATCCATTAAAAAGTAATTCTTTTAAAATATCATAATTTAGTTTCGTTGACCCTCAATAGATAAATAGAGTTTTTCTATACGGCGAGAACTATCCGGAAATACGACAAGATCATATAATATGATGAGAAATTAAATACAATAAAAATATCTCAACAATAGCAATAAACAGTGGATAATAATTTCCCCAACTCTCAAGAATTTGTGAGGAACAATAACAAATAATGGCAGCAACAAAAAAACACACTTCAAGAAGACACAAAAAATTTAACGGGGAAAACCTTCTCAAGGTGAGAAGTAAAAACCATGGGCACAAGTCAGTCAATCAAACTCCACTATAATCAAAGTTATGATTACAAGAGAGTCTCAAATCACAACACAAATTGTGCTCAATAACCAACCAAATAGCAATACAACAGAGATGAAACAGAGAAATAAGAAACCTGAAAAGTTCACCAAACTGCAGCTACTGTACGCGGTCTATATGTCACTGTTCCGGTGACTTTTGAACAATCCGAACGGTCCAACCGAAGCACCACGAGGTATGAACCTGATGACAAAATTTCAGCCAGATCCAACGGGGTAAGAAACAGCATCAGCAATCTGAAAATTTTTGTCCTCAATAGAAACGTTGAAAAATGCTGCTGCAATGTGAGATTAATGTCTCTCTTCTCAAACAACTTGTTCAATATCCGAACGGTTATATTTCAGTCACACAAAGTATGAACCTGCTGACAAAGTTTCAGACTGATCCAACGGTGAACAAAGTGTCGGTGGCGGCTGGAAGTTTCTGAGCGAAACTTTCTCTCTTTACTGTTCTCTCTCTGTCTTTTCTGACTGACGAATATCTCTCTATTCGAAAAAACCTAAGGTTAATAATGGACTGGGCTTCCACATAGGAAGTGAGCCCAACCTAACAAAACTCCCCCTCACAACTATGTGGAGATGATCGACAAACCGACAATCTCACAACAAGTTTCAAACTTGCTTCTCAGTAGCGTCTTAGTCATATCAACACAATTATCATTTGTATAAACTTTTGCCAACTACAGTAACCTAGCTTCCAAAGCATCACGTATCCAATGATACCTCACATCATTATTCTTGGACCTAGAATGGAAAGTTGAATTCTTACCAAGATGAATGGCACTCTGACTATCACAAAATAGCAAGTACTTGTCTTGAACAAAACTAAGCTCTTGTAGGAATTTCTTCACCCAAAGCAACTCCTTGCATGCTTCTGTAATGGCAATGAACTCTGCCTCAGTAGTGGACAACGCAACACACTTCTGCAATCTAGATTGCCATGCCACAACTCCCCCTGCAAATTTAATCATGTAGCCTGAGGTAGACCTTCTAGAATCTATGTCTCCAGCCATATCAAAATCAGTATAGCCCACAAGGGTAGGCTTATCACCTCCAAAACAAAGCATCAAACAAGTAGTACCACGAAGATACCTTAAAATCCGTTTCACAACATTCCAATGCTCTCTACCTGGATTAGACAAAAGTCTACTAATAGTACCAACAACATGTGCAATATCAGGTCTTGTACACACCATTGCATACATCAAACTACCCACAACAGATGCACAAGGAACCCGTTGCATATCTGATTTTCTAGTTTCATTAGGAGGACTTTGTTTTGCACTCAATTTAAAATGAGTTGCAAGAGGAGTGCTTACTGCCTTAGCATTTTCCATCTGGAACCTCTGTAGCATTCTTTTAACATAGTGCTCCTGTGACAACCAAAGCTTCTTCTCTTGCCTATCACACATGATTCTTATACCAAGAATTTGCTTAGCCGTTCCCATGTCTTTCATAGCAAATGACTCACTCAATTGCTTCTTCAACCTGTTGATCATGAAAATATCTTTCCCAACAATAAGCATGTTGTCAACATACAACAACAGGATAATGAAATCATTATTAGCAAACCTTTTAACAAAGACACAATGATCAGAAGTAGTCTTCTTGTAGCCATGCTCACACATAACAGACTCAAACTTCTTATACCATTGACGTGGAGCCTACTTCAAGCCATATAGACTTTTTCTCAGCCTACACACATGATCTTCCTTGCCTTCAACAAGAAAACCATCAGGTTGCTTCATGTAAATCTCTTCCTCCAAATCACCATGAAGGAAAACAGTTTTAAAATCCATTTCCTTTACCTCTAAATCAAGAGTAGCAGCCAAACTCAGCACAATTCTAATGGATGACATCTTCACCACAGGAGAAAAAATCTCATTGAAATCAATGTCTTTTATCTGTCTAATACCTTTCACCACCAATCTGGCTTTATACCTTGGAGATGTAGAATTACTTTACCCTATAAATCCACCTGTTTTCCAGAGCCCTCTTGCCTTTTGGCAATTTCACCAAGTCAAAAGTGTGATTATCATACAAAGACTTCATTTCATCTTGCATTGCATCCTACCATTTTTTCTTTTCTTACTCTCTATGGCCTTAAGATAACACTCAGGTTCTCCTTCATCTGTCAAGGTAACATAGTCATCAGAAGGATACTTGGTAGATGGTTCCCTCTGCCTATTAGACCTCCGAATTTGAACTTGAGGTGGTTCAGAAGCATCACTAAGATCTTCATCTTGTGACATCCCATGTTCCTGTTCAACGTCATCAATAAGAACATCAAAATCATCTCCAAGTTGCTGAGCATCAACATCATCATGTTGCTCATCATTCTGAACATTATTCTCAATAGTATCCAGATCACGTAGAGGCTTCGAAATGGATCAACATTAGACAATCTATTATCTATCTTAGATGTCATCTTCTCTATCTTGTCAATATCTTCAATGGTTTGATCTTCCATGAACTTCACATCACGACTTCTAATTGAGCTCCTCTCAACAGGATCAAAGAGCTTGTAGCCAAATTCATCTTAACCATAACCAATAAAGATGCACTACCTTGTCTTCGCATCCAACTTGGATCTCTCATTCTTTGGAACATGCACATATGCTTTACAACCGAAGACTCGCAAATGATCATACCTGACATTCTTGCCAAACCAAATCTTGTCTGGCACCACACCATTCAAAGCAACTGCAGGACTCAAATTAATAACATGCACCGTAGTGTACAATGCCTCACCCCAAAAATGCTTAGGCAACTTCTCACTGATATGACTAAGCCTTCGACGCCACAACGAAGCATCCATATCCATGGCATTCACACTGTCTTTAGCAACCAATGCTTTTGACCAATATAGTTTACTAATTATCTCCCCTTTGGCCACAATTAGATTACCTCTGGAGAGTTTCCACTTTCCTGAACCAAAGTGATTTTCATAACCACTATCATCAAGCATCTGCACAGAGATCAAACTAAAGCGGATATTTGGAGCATGTTTTACTCCTCTAAGCAACAACTGCATTCTCATATTGGTTTGCAAGCAAACATCACCAATACCAATTACCTTAGACACACCATCATTACCCATCTTCAACACTCCAAAATCACCAGAAGTGTAAGATGTGAAGAACTCCTTCCTTGATGTAACATGCAATGTAGCACCACTGTCAATTATCCACATGCTCTCATCTGATACAAGATTAACTAAATCATGGTCATGGAGAATAATAAGATCATCATCACAAATAGCAGTAGTAACACGATCATCATTGTCATGATGTTTCTCCTTCTGCTCCCCTTTCTTATCCTTGTTCTCCTTTTTCCAAAGAAAACAGTTTCTCTGAATGTGCTCTGTTTTGTGATAATAAGGACACTCCACATTTTTGTATCTAGACTTGGACTTACTTCTGTTGTTCTGTTTACTCCCTTTCGGTTCCTTTTTCTAACTTCTCCCCCTATTTTCAGTGACAAGTACCTCAGAATGAGATGAAGTACCATGAGCCTTCCTTCTCATCTCCTCGTTAAGAACACTACTCTTAACATTTTCTAAGGAGAAAACACCATCAAGATATGAATTTGTAATTGAAACCCGAAATGTTTCCCAAGAGTCTGGTAGAGTATTCAGTAGCCATAATCCCAACACTTCATCATCAAATTTGATGCCCATTTGTGACAATTGATCTTAGAGCCCTTGAAAATCATTTAAGTGATCTGAAATAGAAATCTCCTCCTTGTACCTCAAATTCATCAAGGAATTCAACAAATATAATTTATTGTTTCCTGTACTAGAAGCAGACAAAGTCTCAATCTTCTTCCATAATGATTTTGCATGTTCCTCGTTAGCAATGTGATTATAAAAATTGTCTTCAACATACTGACAAATAAAACGACAAACCTAATGATGCTCAAACTGCCATTTCTCACCAGTCTTGTCTTTTGGCTTTTCAATAGCAAACACAGGAAGATGCAATTTCTTCACAAATAACAGATCCTTCATTTTCCCCTTCCATAAGTGATAGTTAGTGTCGTTCAAACAAACTATCTTATTCATATTTGCCTCCATCATTCAAGCAGTCAAATAGCTCCAACCAAGGAGTTCTGATACCACTCTGATGGGAAATTCAACACAATAAAAATAATATCTCAAGAAGAGCAATAAGCAGCGGATCCTAATTTCCCCAACTTGCAAGAATCTGTGAGGAGCAATAACAAATAATGGTAGCAACAAAAAAACACACTTCAGGAAGACACAAAAATTTTAATGTGGAAAAGCTTCTCAATGTGAAAAGTAAAAACCACGGGCACAAGCCAGTCAATCAAACTCTACTATGATCAAAGTTATGGTTACAAGAGAGTCTTAAATCACCGCACAAATTGTGCTCAATAACCAACCAAATAGCAATACAACAGAGATGAAACAGAGAACTAAGAAACCTGAAAAATTCACCAAACTGCAGCTACCGTACGCGGCCTATATGTCACTGTTCAGGTGACTTTTGAACAATCCGAACGGTCCAACTGAAGCACCACGAGGTATGAACCAGATGACAAAATTTCAGCCCACTCTAACGGTGGAAGAAACAGAAGCGGCAATCCGAAAATATTCGTCCTCAATAGAAACGCTGAAAATGCTGCTGCAATGTGAGATTAATGTCTCTCTGCTCAAACAACTTCTAAAAGATCCGAACAGTCAGATTGAAGTCACACAAAGTATGAACCTGCTGAAAAAATTTCAACCCAATCCAACGGTGAACAAAGTGTCGTGGTGGCCGGAAGTTTTTTAGTGAAACTTTCTCTCTTTACTCTCTGTCTTTTCTGACTGACAGTTGTCTCTTTGTTCGAAAAAACCCTAAAGGTTAATAATGGACTGAGCCTCCACATAGGAAGTGAGCCCAATCCAACATAATATCCATCCCTAAACATGACTTAGATTTTAATAATATGCAATATAATACAAAAAATCTCAAGAATCGCCTACTAAATCCAACATTAGTAAGTTAAATATGATTAAAATTTTTGAAATAAATAAAGACCACTTAACAAAAAATAATTCTCCTACACGAACATAAAGAGAAAAGATATAAGAAAATTGTATATAGGAAGATGGTAAGAAAAATGAAGATGATTTTATTCTCTTGTGTGTAGGAAATACATACAACTGTACGAAGATTTTCTCTCTCCAAGTTACAAGTTAATTATGTAATGATTCACTAATCATGAAATTCTCATTATCAAATTAATTGTGTATAATTGCGTATAATTTGATAATTATTATTTCCTTAATACTCTCCTCAAGTTGGTAGGTGAAGATCATGAACCCCAACTTGTGTCGCAGCATCATGTACTGTGTCATGTCAGTACATACGAAGGACTGATTATCTCGGCGTGTAATTTTTCTCGCACAATGTGACAGTTTATCTCAATGTGTTTTGTGCGTTCAAAAAATACTGAGTTTGCTGCAATATGCAAGACCGCTTGATTGTCACAAAAAAGTCGAGTTGGCAAGTTGCATAGCACATTTAAGTCCTGCAACAGATATCACAACCAAACTCTCTTCAAACAAGTATTGGCCATAGTGCGCTATTCTGCTTCTGCAAATGATCTTGATGCGTTTGCCTGATTTTTTTTTTTTCCATGAGATAATAGAATAATCAAGATACTGATCTTTGAGTTTTCTGACAACCTCCCCAGTCTGAGTCGCAATAAGCTGTCAATGTCAGATTGTTCTCGGATGGAAATAGAAATCCTTGTCCCGGTGATCCTTTGATGTACTTTAAGACTCGAATTGCGACATCCCAATGAGGTTTCTGTGGAGTCGGTATATATTGACTTAGGATCCGAACCAAAAACATTATGTCAAGCTGAGTAACGTGAGGTATATCAGTTTTCCCACAGGTCTCCTGTATGTGACTGGATCTTTAATAACTCTTCATCGTCTGGTGTGAGTTTTAGGTATTGCTCCATTAGAAATTTGTCTAGACGAGAACCTATGAGTCCCTTATCCTACAAAATATCAAGTGCATATTTTCTTTGTGACATGTAAATACTAGCTTTGGAATGGGAAAATTCAATTCCTAGAAAATATTTTAGGTCTCCAAGATCTTTAATGCGAAATCATTGTAATAGACAATCTTTAAGACGTTGCATTTCTGTCAAATCATTTTTTGTCAAAAAAATATCGTCCACATAAATCAAAAGGGAAGTAAATGATGAGTTATTATGTCTTGTGAATAGAGAGTAGTCTGTCTTGGCTGTTGGAATCATGCAGATTTAATCACATGAGAAATTGTTGAAAACTATGTCCGGGATGCCTGAAACCATAAAGGGATTTGTTGAGTAGACATACAATGTTCTCCCCTGTCGATGATGCCTAGGTGGCAATTCCATGTAAATAATTTTGTGTTATTTGCCATGTAATAAGGCATTTTGCACATCCATCTAGTGAATAAACCAATTTCTGGCTGTTGTAATGGTGAGGAGACACCTCAAAGTTGTTAATTTCGTTATTGGTGAAAAAGTTTCGCAATAGTCGACACCTTCAATCTGAGTGTACCCCTTTGCGACAAGGCGCGCCTTATATCTGTCGACAATGCCATATGAGTTATACTTTATTTTATAGACCCATTTACATCCGATGGGTTTTCGTCCGGCGGGTAAAGTGTCAAGGTCCACGTTTGATTTAGCTGCAAGGCAGAAAGTTCTTCGTCCATTGCATAAGTGTGAGGTTCTTTGGTGGTTGTGATGTTAGTATGATATGCACTATGTGTAGAAGAAAATTGTGAATTAGAAAGAAAATTATGCATAGGATACCTGGTTCCATTCAGCCAGTCTTGGGTAGTGGTCAAATGATTGGCTTGGAATCCCTTTACGTAGTCTTGAAGCCAAGAAGGTGGGGCTGATGTGCGACTGGATCGTCGAACAGGAAGGTCAACTGGAGAAGGTTCGGCAATGGGTGTTAGACTTCTTGGCGTGGGAGAAGAAGGTTGGTCTGCTAGAGAATCATGTGCGTTGTGATGAGTAGAAGAAGATGGTGGATCGAGTGAATGTTGGACAAGAGTGGGTAAGTCAATGTCAATAGCGGGCAAAATATCTAGTGATGGAGGTGAAGATTGTGTCTGAGACTGTTGGCAGAATGGGAAAACACTTTCATGGAAGGTGACATCCCGACTTGTAAAAAAAGTGTCTGCATCTATATCAAAAAAATTTGTATCCTTTTTTATTGAGTGGGTAACCAATGAAGATGCATTGTCGAGCACGCAGATCAAATTTTTCTTAGGTGAAACAACAGTTGCGTAACAAAGGCAACCAAAAGTTTTTAGGTGAGAAAGTGAAGGTGGGCGAATATATAGCATCTCAAAAGGTGATTTATTTTTTAGTAAAGGTGATGGCAAGCGATCAATGATATATGTGACATTTATAACGCATTCCCCCAAAATTCTAATGGTAAATGAGACTGAAATAAGAGGACTCGTGTTGTGTTTAAAATGTGTCTATGTTTGCGTTCTACTACTCCATTTTGTTGAGGAGTGTAGACGCAAGTGTGTTGACATTCAATACCTTTTTTGAGAAAAAAAATTACGCATTGAAATAAATTCCAATCCGTTGTCAATGCGAATGGTTTTAATAGATGCCTGAAATTGATTTTGTACAAATCTAATGAATGATTCTAAGAGATGTTGGGTTTCAGACTTGTGATTCATAAGAAATAACCAAGTACATCTAGTATAGTTATCGGCTATAGTGAGAAAAAAATGTTTTCCAAAATGAGTTGGGGTTTTATGAGGACCCCAAATGTCACAATGCAATAGATTAAATAGAGAATGAGATTTTATTGTGCTTAAAGGAAAGGGTAGCTTGTTTGTTTAGCTTTGGGACAAATACTACAATTATTATGAATGGGAATGAGATTTTTACTGATAGGTAGTAATGAAGATGCAAGCTGTAGACGTGTTGGAGAAGGATGTCTGAGGTGCTTGTGCCATAAATCAGGGTTGGTCGAAATTTGAGATGCGTGGGCTTGGTTTGGAAGAGGAGACATGTAGTATAAGCCTGTGAGTTGTTTACCCGAGCAAATCATCCTCCCCGTAGTCAAGTCCTACAAAACACAACCATGTGGATAAAATGACACATTTAGTGAATTGGTTATCTTACTAACGAACATGAGATTTAAATTAAAAGAAGGAACGTAAAGAACTTTACATCTTTGAGAACGATATTGTCATTGAATTTAATTGTGCCCGTAGATGAGGTGGGTGCAGTTGAGACTGTAGACAGATTAACTCCGCTATCCAAAATCCATGGTTTCGTAAAAGCATAATTAATAGATGAGTTATGGGAAAATAGACCTGCAACATTTATAAACGTGTCACTTTTACCATTATGGTTAAGTGAATAAACAACCTTTGCCAATTGCTGAATTTGAAGCCTTGTACCAGGTTTCCATCGGACTCGTTACTGGTGCCTTCTTTGTCAGACATGATCTCTTATTTAGCGGATAAAAATGGAGTGTTTGTCAGAACATCGATACCATATAAGAAAATGATATATAGGAAGATGATAAGAAAAATGGAAATGATTTTATTCTCTTGTGTGTAGGAAATATATACAACCTAATTATGTAGTGATCCACTAATTATGGAATTTATCATTATCAAATTAATTACGTAGAATAACGTACATATAATTTGATAATCATTATTTTCTTAATAGTCTTTTTTGAAGAACTTTTTAGAATCAGTTCAAGAAAGTATTCTTTATTTTAGATGGTTTGAACAAAACTGGTTAGACAAATTAAATCTAAATGTCATAGAAATAGATAAAAAAAAATATGGAGAACTTGACCCACAAAGTTGCTGTAAAATCCCACCTTTAGAAGAAACAAAATTTCTAAATATTGAAAACAAGGAGGTAACAATACAACTTCCCCTTTTGAAATGCTTAGAGAAAAATGAGAAATAGATATAAAAGACATTCAAAATATTTGAATATTCATAGTCAAGTTGATAGCAATCAATTATACCAAGTAGCAATAACTACAATACAATGAATCAACTGTATCAAACAAAAGTAAAAGGTTAGAAAAATCACTAATAAAACCGTTTTAATTCTCCAAACAAGAATTAAAAGATTTGAAAATAGGAAGATATGCTAATACAACATTGGAAGAAATTAATAAAAAATTAGATTGTATAAATGTCCTACTTTAAAAGGTTTTAGAATGTATATCGATAACTTTAGGTATTTCTTCTTGCACTTCTATTTTTTTCTTCCTGCACCTTTATATTCTTTGAAATACTAGACTTATCCTTGATAATTTTTTCTGATTCTAAAATAAGGGTTTCGGAATATTCTTTCTGGAATGATAAATCTGGAATTCATAAAATGGATTACAGAAAGTATGTTCCGGAATTATTAAAAATATAATAATTCATAAGTCATTTTTAAAAGGAGTAAAATGATTTTTTCCAAAAATGATGGGTGGAGGGAGAAACACCCATAACTTTATGACAACGTATTAACTAGAGAAAACCATAGAAAATATTTTTGGAAAGAAAATATTATTGCAGGATTACCCTCTAGTTTTTTTTGCTGAAAATGTTAGAGAAAACTAACCTGATACGCGTTAAAAGATATCACTTGTGGAAGAATTGTTTCCATGAAAAAGAAAAACACGATAATTGCTTTCTACAAATAGTCTAAAGATAGAACACCGAATTAAAAAAAGTGAAGCCCAAGGAATAAGAGAGTTGGGAGATTTTTGTAATCAATAATAAGGGTACAATAAGAAAGTTCCACCCTCCACGGTTAAAAGAAGAAATATTAAAAGAAATCAATTGGCTAGAAGAAATGCACAACACCATACAAATACCAAAAAAATCACAAGGTTGCCACCACTAACAACAATACTAATAAATCTACGGGCAGATCAAGAATATTTTGCTATAAATGTGGAAGGATTGACCACATGAAAAAATATTGTAAAGTAAAAGAAAAAACTTAATAAACTAAATATGAGTGAAAAATTGAAAGAACAAATAGCTAATTTACTCCTGTATAAAAAGCGTAATTAGAAACAATTTTTTTATTTTTATTTCTAGAATAAGAAATAAAAAACATAAGGGAACTATAGAATAAGAATTTTTTAAAGTATAACTAGAAATAAAGAAAGCCAAATAAGTCACATAAAAAACGAGTTAAATATAAAAGAGTTGAGAGAAAACATTTAAATACACTACAAAATTTAAAGAAATAAAAAACGAATTTATATCTGAAATTTCAAGCGGATCTTCTTCTGCAATTGGAAAAGGAGTTTCCCTTCTCTTGTTTCACCAATGGAAAGGTGTTTGATGTGAGCAATGAAGGACCAGTACTCACCACATTGAGGTTCACA
>Ga0123342_1005659_pt1 | contig 17915 bp, 17 predicted proteins | sample Turbeawhitnodule_FD_89960 | JGI IMG/M metagenome (GOLD analysis project Ga0123342, IMG submission 89960) | Root nodule microbial communities of legume samples collected from Mexico - Turtle bean Mexico white nodule | ecosystem: Host-associated > Plants > Roots > Nodule | place: Mexico: Nepantla...
CGGCGACCAGCGCTTCAGAGGCGAGATGGTCGGTGCGGTGGCTGACAAAGGTCCAGCCCATGTGGCGCAGCGCCTGGCCGAGATCATCCCTGCGGTCGAGATAGGCGTGGGTGTAGGCTTCGCGAACATGCTCGGCCCGGCCCGATGTCAGCTTCGAACCCGTCTCGGGATCGGTGAATTCGGTGCGGCCATCATAGGGGAAGAGCTCTTCGGCCGGGTCGGCGATTTCGATCACGTGGCCGCGCAGGCCGCGCCGCGCCAAGGGACCGATGCGCGCCATGACCGCACGCGCATCGTCGAGAAAATCGCCGATCAGCACGAGTTCGCTCCAGCCGCGGATCATGGCTGTGTCGGGCAGTCCCCCGCTCAGCGGCGCATGCATCAATGCGGTTGCAAGCCGTTCCGCAGCGTTCCGCGCGGCGATCGGTTCCATCACGCCGGGACATCCGATGCGCTCGCCGGAGCGCGCAAGGATTTCGGCAAGCGCCAGCATGATGACGAGTGCCCGGCCTTCCTTGGAAGCGTTTCCGAAGGTCGATTTGTACATCATTGAAGGAGACATGTCGGCCCAGAGCCAGATCGTATGGGCTGCCTCCCACTCGCGGTCGCGGATGTAGGTGTGGTCGTCGCGGGCGGATCGGCGCCAATCGATGCGGGATAGGCTTTCGCCCTCGGTGTAGGGGCGGAATTGCCAGAAGTTCTCGCCGATGCCGCGCTTGCGGCGGCCATGCCAGCCGGCGATGACGGTATTGGCGATCCGCTTGGCCTCGACCAGACAATCCGGGACAAGGCTCGCCCGCTGCCTCGCGCGAGCGAGCGCATCATTGCCCGAGGTCGGATTGACGATCTGTCCGATGGGTGCCACGCAGACGCTTCCTTATCCCTTGGCCTGCTTGACCAGCCCGTCAATGACATCGCGAACCGACATGCCTTCCGCACGCGCCGCGAATGTCAGCGCCATGCGATGCTGCAGCACAGGCTCGGCCAACGCGTGAACGTCGTCGATGGATGGAGCAAGGCGGCCTTCGTAGAGCGCGCGGGCGCGGGCGCAGAGCATCATGGCCTGGCCGGCGCGAGGGCCGGGGCCCCAGGCGACGTTCTTGTCGGTGGATGCATTGCCCTGGCCGGGGCGGGCGGAGCGGACAAGCGCCAGGATCGCATCGACGACCTTGTCGCTCACTGGCATCTGGCGGATGAGCGTCTGGATTTCAACCAGCCGCTCGACGTTCAAGACTGCTTGTGGCTTTGTCTCGCTGAGGCCCGTCGTCTCGAGCAGGATCTGTCGCTCGGCCGCAAGCTCCGGATAGTGGACATCGACCTGCAGTAAGAAGCGGTCGAGCTGTGCCTCGGGAAGAGGGTAGGTGCCTTCCTGCTCCAGCGGGTTCTGGGTGGCGAGGACGTGGAACGGAACCGGCAGATCGTAGCGATGGCCGGCGACCGTGATATGGTATTCCTGCATGGACTGCAGCAGAGCCGACTGCGTGCGCGGCGATGCGCGGTTGATTTCGTCGGCCATCAGAAGCTGGGCGAACACCGGGCCCTTGACGAAACGGAAGGAGCGGCGGCCGCTCTCGTCCTGGTCCATCACTTCCGAGCCCAGTATGTCCGAGGGCATCAGGTCTGGGGTGAACTGAATGCGGTTGGAGGCGAGCCCAAGCACTTCGCCGAGCGTCGTGACGAGCTTGGTCTTGGCGAGGCCAGGTACGCCGACGAGCAGGGCATGGCCACCGGAGAGAACCGCCAGAAGCGTATTCTCCACGACGCTTTCCTGGCCGAAGATCACCTTGGAGACTTCGCCCCGGACGACGGCGATATCTGCTAGTGCCTTCTCGGCCGCGGCGATGATCGCCTTTTCATCAAGGGGGGCTTCGGTCTTCATCATACCCATAAGGCATCTCCAGCGGCTGATATCATTCGTCGCGAATCGGCAGACTTACACGCAAACCTCATACCAGATAGAGTTATGGAGATGTTGCGGGCTGACAAGTTCGTTCCAAATGACTATCTCGTGACCTTCTGGAATTAAAGACAAACCGGGACAGAAGAATGGCAGCCGAAGAGATCAAGGCGACAACGGATGCGGCCGGTCTTGCCGCGCTGATTTCGCGCGCCGCCGGCGACGCAGGGGCCAAACCCCGAGGCCTTCCGCCCGTCGACAAATGGAATCCGCCCTTCTGCGGCGATATCGACATGGAAATCCGGGCTGATGGCACATGGTTCTATATGGGAACACCGATCGGCCGAGCGCCTCTCGTCAGACTGTTTTCAACGGTCCTGCGCAAGGATGAGGATGGGAAGACATATCTCGTAACGCCTGTGGAGAGGGTCGGTATCCGTGTTGTAGACGCGCCGTTCTTGGCCGTTGAAATGAATGCCGGCGAGAGGGATGGCGAGCCATTACTGACGTTCCGGACCAATGTCGGCGATGTGGTCGAGGCCGGGGCGGCACATCCCCTTCGCTTTGTAATTCACGGCGAAAGCAGCGAGTTGAAGCCCTATCTTCATGTTCGCGGGCGGTTGGAAGCGCTGGTCTCCCGGCCCATCATGTACGAACTCGTCGAGCTCGGCGAACGCCTTGAGGTCGATGGCGAGACGATGTTCTGTCTCCGCTCCGGCGGTGTGACCTTTCCTGTCATGCCGGCGGCCGAACTGGATGCACTTTCCCGATGACCAATGCTTTGACCGACCACCGTTCGCTCTATTCAGCGGCCGAATTCCGTCACCGCGCACTTCACCAAAGCGGCGGCCCGGTAGACCGCTCCTGGCGTGATCACGGCGACCATATTCTGAACCCCGATATCGTTACGCAGGTGGAGACCTTCAAACTTCGTGATGCTGCGGTTCTGGTGCCTGTCGTCGACGACGGTGACGATGCGCATGTGATCTTCACGCAGCGCACCGCGACGCTGCGAAAACATTCCGGACAGATCGCGTTTCCCGGCGGCAAGATCGACGCCATCGACGGTTCGGCCGAGAGGGCAGCAATCCGGGAAACCGAAGAGGAAATCGGTATCGACGCGTCGTTTGTCGAGACCGTGGCGCGGCTTCCCAACTATCTTGCATCGACTGGCTTCCGTATTACGCCAGTGCTTGCCGTCGTCCGGCGCGGTTTCGAATTGAAGCTCAATCCAACCGAGGTGGACGACGTCTTCGAAGTGCCGCTGTCCTTTCTCATGAATCCGGCAAATCACAGCCGTGACAGGCGTGTACTCGACGGTCTCGAACGACATTTCTACCGGATGCCCTATGAAAGCCGGATGATCTGGGGCATTACCGCGGGCATCGTCCGCACCCTTTATGAAAGGCTTTATGCATGACCAACCTTGGCCACGAAACATGGTTCAAGGATCCGGCGCTGACGCGCGTATTCACGCTGCTCAACGCCGATGGAGGAGAGGGGCGTGTCGTTGGCGGAGCGGTCCGCAACAGCCTCATGGGGCTCCCGGTCAGCGATATCGATGTTGCCACGACGCTCACGCCGGAACAGGTCATCGAGCGGGCGGCTGCCTCTGGCATCAAGGCCGTTCCGACCGGCGTGGCGCACGGCACGGTGACCCTCGTCATCGACGGCAAGCCCTTCGAAGTCACGACGCTGAGGGCCGATGTCGAGACCGACGGACGCCGGGCCAAGGTGGCATTCAGTTCGGATTGGCAGACCGATGCGGAACGCCGCGACCTGACGATCAACGCGCTTTATGTCGACTCCAAGGGCGATGTGATCGACCTGGTCGGTGGTCTTGCCGATATCGAGAAGCGCAACATCCGCTTCATCGGTGATGCGGCGACGCGCGTCGCCGAGGACTATCTGCGTATCCTGCGGTTTTACCGGTTCTTCGCCTATTATGGTTCCGGCCGTCCGGACGCCGATGGGCTCCGGGCGTGTGCATCGGCTCGCGCCAAGCTAAAGACGCTTTCGGCCGAAAGGCTATGGTCGGAACTCCGCAAATTGCTCAGCGCGGAGGATCCTGGACGGGCGCTCTTGTGGATGCGGCAGGTCGGTGTGCTCAGTGAAATCCTTCCGGAGACAGAGAAGTGGGGCATTGACGCCGTCCCGGCGTTGATCAGCACGGAGAAGGCGCTCGGCTGGAAGCCGGATCGGCTTCTGCGTCTCGCCGCCATCATTCCACCCGATGCCGATCGACTGGAGAAGATGGCCGCACGCCTCAAGCTTGCCAATGCCGAAGTCGCCTGGTTCAAAGCATGGGCCAAGGCGCCTGTTATCAATGATGAATTGTCTTCGGCTGCCTTTGCACGATTGCTCTACCGGCACGGCGCGGATGGGATACAGACACGCTTGAAACTTGCGTTGGTAACGGCGCGCGGCAAGGCGGAAGGCGACATGCAGGAGATGGCGCGCTCAGCAAGGCTTGGCAAGCTGCTCGAACTGGCTGAAAACTGGAAGAAACCACAGTTCCCGATCAATGGCACCGACGTCATGGGCGCTGGGGTATCCGCCGGAAAGCAGGTCGGCGAAACGCTGTCGGCACTCGAGAATTTCTGGATCGAGGAAAATTTCTCTCCGGACCGGGCGGCGCTGCTCGCCCGGCTGAACGACCTGACAAAATAACTTCAAGCCGCCGTGGCCTCGTTGCGAATGCGCGCCTTGATGTTGTCGATCATGTTTTCGCGGATCACGGTCTCGCCGTGGTCGCTGCGCATGTGGTCAACGACACGGCGCACGATTTCGGCGTCGTCGTTCGCCCTGGTGTGCCATTCACATCCGGGGACAAGCGTTCCACATTCGAAGAGTCTCATTTTTCTCCTCCTTCTTTCGGATTTCAATGACATTGCGCGGTCCTGCAATGCCTGAATGTTCGAAGCGCCAAGAAGGTTCCGGCCGGCGCGAAGGACCGGCCGGTTGGTCATTTTCTCATTATTCGGGCATGGCCCAGGATCTGAAGCAATCGACGGCCGCTTTGTTGTCGTGAGCCTTGGCCGGGTGGTCGAGTTCTTCAGGTGTCTTGCCGCCGGCCAGTTGCAGCTTCACTTGTTCGATGAAGCAGGAAAGTGGGAGGTCGGATCCGCTTTCTGCCCGGAGCCTTTCGGCAACGCGGCTCAAGAAATCGGGTGTATCCATGGGCGGGGGGCGCTCTTGGGCACCCGCCGATGCCGCAGAGCTACTTTGTATCGTCATGACAATCCTCCTCCGAGTGTTACGCGTACATGCCTAGATTAAGTGATCCGGCCTCCGAATTTAACCCCTCCCGGCATCTTTATTTGTCAGGTCAAGGCCAACGGACAAGAGGAGGCAGGGACGAGAGAATGGATTCGACGTTTCCTCCTGTCTTGAGGCCGAAGATCGTGCCTCTGTCATAGAGAAGATTGAACTCAACGTAGCGTCCACGGCGAATCAATTGTTCGTCACGATCCGCCTCTGTCCACTGTTTATTGAAGTTGGCGCGAACTATCCGTGGATAAACCATGGCAAACGCCCGTCCAACATCGCGGGTGAAGGCGAAATCGGCGTCCCAGCCGCCGGCCTCCTCGCTGGAATGCAGCCAGTCATAGAAGATGCCGCCGATGCCGCGGGCCTCGTTCCTGTGCTTGAGGAAGAAATACTCGTCGCACCATTTCTTGTAGGCAGCGTAGTCGGCGACACCGGAGTGGCTGCGACAGGCAATCTCCATGGCCTTGTGGAACAACTGGCTGTCCTCATCTTCCTGCGTGCGACGGCGATCGAGCACCGGCGTCAAGTCGGCGCCGCCGCCGAACCAGCGGCTCGAGGTGACCACCATCCGCGTGTTCATGTGTACGGCAGGCACGTTGGGATTGACCGGATGGGCGATCAGCGAAATGCCCGAGGCCCAGAAACGAGGATCCTCCTTGGCGCCGGGCATCTGGGCGCGGAGATCAGGCGCGAACTCTCCGTACACGGTGGAGGTGTGCACCCCAACCTTCTCGAAGACGCGGCCGTGCATGATCGACATGCGGCCACCACCACCTGCACCATTTTCGCGCGACCAGTCCTTCGCCACGAAGCGGCCCGACTCCCTATCGGAGAGCGGGCCCGAGAGTTCGTCTTCCAGCGCTTCGAAGGAGGCGCAGATCGTGTCGCGAAGACTTTCGAACCATGCCCGGGCAGTCGACTTCTTCTCTTCGATATCGTCAGGCAGGCCGATCGGAAGTTCGGGTCTTTCCATTCTATCTCTCTCCGAGAGGGTCACCAGTCGACTCGCGCTTTCGTCTTTGCTGCTCTGATAGCAGGTAGGGCAGGGTCCTGCCAGCAGAGGGCGATGACTGAGGCCTCCTCAGATTCGACTCGCAAAAAGCAATTTTCGATATTACCTTTTTCCTACAGAGGTAGGCTCATGACGAAAATTCCTGGACCTCCGTCGTTCGACGGTCTCAAACGACGGATTGCCACCCACCGGGCAGAAGGCACGCCCCGGAAGAACGATCGTTTCGTCCGACAAACCTATTGCCTCAATCTCCTCGATGCCCGCGCCAAGGCGCGCGAATGGTTCGACGAATATCCTAAGGCAGCCTATTGGACGGAAGTCGAGAGCTGGCGCCAGCTGGAAGGCGACCAGATCGAATTCACGATGCGGCGGCTGCCGTCTGCCGATTGAACGGCTTTACTCGGCGGCGCCTTTCAGCCTGCTTTCGATGAGCAGCCCGCTTTCGTCAAGGATCGGGTGTGCGACCGAAACAATGTGGGCGTTGATGCGCTTCAGGTCGCGCAGCATGTCCAGATGCAATGAGCTTGTCTGCAGGCTGTCGGCGCGGCCATCGCGCAGGCGCTCCAGATGCCGTTCCGAGGACTGCTTCTCCATCCGGCGAACCTCGACCTTCACCTCCATCAGCTGCTTGGCGAGATTGAAGTCGCGGGTGACGAGGATCGTCTGGGCAATGCGCAGGTTGTCGATCGTCAGGTGGAAAAGCTTCTGCAGTTCCTCGTAGCCTTCCTGGGAGAACTTCAGTCCCAGCGAAACCTTCTTGGTCACCTGCGGCATCAGACCCTTCTCTATAATGTCGCCCATATGTTCGAGGTTGATCGCGTAGTCGATGATAACGATGGAACGGCGACCGTCCTCTTCGCTCAGGCCACCATGCCCAAGCTTGGAAAGATAGATCTTCACCTCCTGCTGCAGGCTGTCGACCCGCTTTTCCAGCGATGGGATTTCCTTGAGTTTCGCCAGGTCATTGCTCTCGAAAGCGCTTGAGGCGCGCAGCAGCATCCGTTCGATCAGATCGCCGACGCCGAGCACCTCTCGTGTCGCGCTTGCGAGGGCGACAACAGGCGTCGAAAGTTCCTGCGGGTCGAGGTATCTCGGTCCACTGTCCGGCTGCGTGTCGTCCGGCACCAATCTCAGCATCAGCCGCGAAAGGGGGCGCGAGAAGGGCCAGGCGAGGGCTGCAAGGATCAGGTTGAAGCCGAGATGGGCATCGACCGGCAGTTTTGCCGGCGTCAGCGGCAACGTTCCCAGCAACTCGGCGCCGTAGCCGGCGAGCGGCAATGCAATCAGGCAGCCGATTGCCCGCACAATCAAGTTGCTGAGCGTGACACGCCTGGCCGCTGCCGGCCCGGCGAGCGAAGCTATCACAGGCGGAATGGCGCCGCCGAGATTGGCGCCGAGCACCAGCACGATGACCAGTCCGGCCGACAGGATGCCCGTTGAGGCGAGCGAGAGAATGAGGACGACGGCGGCCAGGCTCGACGACGAGATGAAGGCGATGCCGGCGGAAAAGGCCAGTGCGACCGGCCAGGCATTGTCCAGCAGGGCGATGAAGGCGCCAAGGGCCGGCGACTGCCGCATCGGTTCGGTGGCGCTGCTCAGCAGATGCAGCGACAGCAGCATCAGGCCGATGCCGATTAACGCCGTGCCGCCGCCCTGACGTGACGACGAGCCGCTGCGATGGAGGATCATTCCGGCAAGGATCACCAGAGGAGACAGCCACGCGATGCCGGTGGCGACGATCCAGGCGGTCACCGCGGTTCCGACATTGGCGCCGAGCAGGACGATTTGCGCCATACGCGGCTTCACCAGTTCGCGCTCGACGAAGGAGGCGACCATCAGAGCCGTCGCGGTGGAGCTCTGCAGCGCGATCGTGGCGACGAAGCCGGACAGGAAAGAGCGCAAGCCACTGCGGGTGCCTGTCGCAAGGCCAGTGCGCAATCGGGCTCCAAACGCTCGCGAAACACCGTCCTTCACCTGTGCCAGGCCAAACAGTAGCAGGGCTACCGCGCCGAACAGGTTGATCATGACGATCGTCGATTCCATTCTGCCGTTTCTTTTGTCTCTTACGCGAACAGGCGCCTTCCTGTTCGAATCTCTCTTTGCCAAGTGATTGAAAACATGGCTTTCTGGACATTTTTTTAATTGTCCGGCTAAAAACTATACGCCGCTCAGGAAAATTCACAACGCCGTTCGCGACATATTCCGAGGCTGTATCCGGCATTTGCGTCACCGGGGCCGGAAATCAACCCCAGGCGGTCTGCCGCATGGCTTCTCCGATAATCATCGCGGCCGAGACGGCAACATTGATCGAGCGTTGGCCTTCTACCATCGGAACAAGGATCCGGGCGTCGGCTGCCGCGTGCACATGATCTGGAACGCCGGCGCTCTCGCGGCCGAAAAGCAATATGTCGTCGGCACGGAATGCGAAGTCTGTGTAGCGGCCGGACGACTTGGTGGATGCCAGCACCAGGCGTCGGCCGGTGCTCCTTCGCCAATCGTCGAAGCGATCCCAATTGACATGGCGGGTGAGGGCGGCAGCGGCGATGTAATCCATACCGGCCCGCTTGAGATTGCGATCCGATATGTCAAAGCCTGCGGGCTCGATGATGTCGATGGCAAAACCGAGGCAGGCGGCAAGACGCAGGATGGTACCGGTATTACCCGGAATGTCAGGCTGATAAAGGGCTAGTCTGAGGTCTGCCATAGTGGAATGTCGTCTTTTCCGCTTTTTCGTCGAAGGACACCTATTGCAACTGTGATTTTGACGCAACAGGACGCATTTTGCCGATAATTGTTCAATTTCCGGCCGGCCGGGGCTGGAAATTCAGCTTAATTCGCGTTAAGGATGCACATCTTTTAATCGCCAGAAGGGAGCGCCAAGATGGAAATATTGCCGCGTATGCGCTCTCGACGCGTGAACCCACGAGTGGCGATCTGGCACGCCTAGTGCCATTTCTTTCCTGAATTCCCATTTCTAATCCATTGCGCGGCTGTCGTGGCCTCGCCCCGTGAACGTCCGGTTCCCATATGAGCTCAAGCGCCGTCTTGCGCGAGCCGGGAGGCCGGAGCGATCAAGTTTCGGAGCATTTTCATGTTTGGCTGGTTCGAACAGCGACTCAATCCCTTCCCCAGCGAGGAGCCGATTGCTCCTCCGAAGGGCCTTTTTGCATTTTGCTGGCACTATACGAAGCCGGCAGGGCCGTGGCTCGCCATCATGGCGGTCCTGACGGCGCTGATTGCCGTCGGTGAGGTGGCGCTCTTCCAGTTCCTCGGTGACATCGTGGACTGGCTGACCAAGGCGGACAAGGCGACATTCCTGCAAACGGAGTGGCCGAGGCTTGCCTGGATGGGAGCGTTGATCCTCGTCGGCCTGCCGCTGGCGGCGGGGCTGGATTCGCTCATCATGCATCAGGTGCTTCTCGGCAATTACCCGATGATCGCACGCTGGCAGATGCACCGGTTCCTGCTGCGTCACAGCATGACCTTCTTCGCCAACGAGTTCGCCGGACGCGTTGCGACGAAAGTGATGCAGACGTCGCTTGCGGTTCGTGAAACGACGATGAAGATCCTCGATGTCTTCGTCTATGTCGTCACTTATTTCCTGTCGATGATCATCGTCATCGCGGCTGCCGACGTGCGGCTGATGGTGCCGATCCTCGTCTGGCTCGCGATCTATATCGGCATCGTTTCCTACTTCGTACCACGGCTTCGCAAGATCGCGGCGCAACAGGCGGATGCGCGCTCGATGATGACGGGTCGGGTGGTCGACAGCTACACGAATATCGCGACGGTCAAGCTGTTCTCGCATGCCGGCCGCGAGGAGACCTATGCACGTAGCGGTATGGAGGAATTCCTCGGAACCGTTCACGCGCAGATGCGCCGTGTCACGTTGTTTCACATCGCTGTCTATATAAACAACTGCGTCGCGCTCTTCGTGGTGTCGGGCCTGTCCATCTGGTTCTGGCTGAACGGACAGATCTCCGTCGGCGCCATCGCCATCGCGATCGGTCTTGCCATGCGCGTCAACGGCATGTCGCAATGGATCATGTGGGAGGTCTCCGCGCTCTTCGAGAACATCGGCACAGTCTATGACGGCATGGAGATGATGACCAAGAAGCACGACATCGTCGACAAGCCGGGCGCGCCGCAGCTGTCTGCGAAGAAGGGTGCAATCCACTACGAGCGCATCCGCTTCCATTATGGCAAGGGCAAAGGCGTCATCGACAATCTCTCTCTTGACATCAAGGCGGGCGAGAAAGTCGGTCTGGTCGGCCGCTCCGGCGCCGGCAAGACGACGTTGATGAACCTGCTGCTGCGTTTCTACGATCTGGAGGCTGGCCGCATCACCATCGATGGACAGGACATCTCTGCCGTGTCGCAGGAGAGCCTGCGTGAACTGATCGGCGTCGTGACGCAGGATACGTCCCTGCTGCACCGTTCGATCCGCGACAACATCGCCTATGGCCGCCCCGAGGCGACCGATGCTCAGGTGATCGAAGCGGCCAGGCGGGCCAATGCCTGGGAGTTCATCGAAGGGCTTGTCGACATGCAGGGTCGCAAGGGGCTCGACGCGCAGGTCGGCGAGCGTGGCGTGAAGCTCTCCGGCGGCCAGCGTCAGCGCGTCGCGATCGCCCGCGTCTTCTTGAAGGATGCGCCGATCCTGGTGCTCGACGAGGCGACATCGGCGCTCGACTCCGAGGTCGAAGCGGCGATCCAGGAGAACCTGTTTGCGCTGATGGAAGGCAAGACGGTGATTGCAATCGCGCACCGCCTGTCGACCCTGACCGAGATGGACCGCTTGATCGTGCTCGATAAAGGCAGGATTGTCGAAGCCGGTGCCCATGCCGAGCTTGTCGACCAAGGCGGCATCTATGCCGACCTCTGGAACCGGCAATCGGGCGGCTTCCTGGCCGACCATTCCGAAGAAGCGGAAGAGGCGGCCGAATAAGCCAGAAGCCCTCCCTGTGGATGCGGAGAGGGCTTCTCATTTGCGTTCATGGATGTCGGCTCAGAGGCTGTCTGCCCAGTCTTTCACGCGGTTTCCTTCGACAAGCATGCTGTTGGTCGAAGCAAGCGTACGCAAGGCGAACAGGCGCCGCTCTTCCTCACGATCGATCCACGCAGATATCGCCTCTGTGACAGCCTGATCGTAGGAAATATCCAACTGTTCAACGATTGCATCAAGTCGTTCCGCAAGGGGCAGCGGAATACTCGACATGAGTGCCTTTCTTGCTTGCATCGCGGCCATCTCCCGTAAGAATCCATTGTACCCCGAGATCGTGACGAGGTCAGTCTCATTCAACGGCGATGCCGTTGTTGTTACCGATTGTTACGAAAATATAAGGTTGCGCCCTGGGGCCATTGCTTTCCCGCTCCGGCTATTAAGCCTATATCGCAAATATGCTGATAAAACGACTCTTTCGTGCTTTCGAAAACTGGATTAATCCCTTTGCGCCGCGGGAAAACATTCAACCACCGCGCTCCACGCTTGGATTCATCTGGTTCTATATTGGTCAAGCGAAGGCGCCGTTCGTGGCGATGCTGGTGCTCGGGGGCATGTCGGCGGCGATCGAGGCGGCCTTGTTCTGGTTCGTTGGGCGGCTCGTGGATATTCTCGCGACGATCACGCCGGCGGCAGGCTGGAGCGGTCTCCTCGCCGCGCACGGCGCCGAGTTGTTCAGCATGCTCGTTCTTATCGGCATTGTCCGCTTTGTCGTCGCGCTGTTGATTGCACTCGTCGATCAGCAGGTGATCACACCCGGTTTCTACAATCTGGCGCGCTGGCAATCCTACCTGCATGTTTCGAGGCAATCGCTCTCCTTCTTCCAGAGCGATTTTTCGGGTCGCGTCGTCACCAAGGTCTGGTCGGCCGGCCAGGCCACCGGCGACTTGGTGACGTCACTGATGGAGAGTGTCTGGTTCGTCGGCATCTATGCGGCGACGACGCTGGTGCTCGTCGCAGGGCTCGATTTCTCGCTTGCCGTCGTCGTGCTTTGCTGGCTGTGCGCCTTTGGCGTTCTGGCGCGTTATTTCGTGCCACGCATCCGGTTTCATTCCCGCGAAACAGCCGAAGCCGCCTCGATGATCAACGGGCGCATGGTGGACGCCTACAGCAATATCCAGACCCTCAAGCTATTTGCGCGCGATGAGGAAAGCGACCGCTATATGCGGCAAGGCTTCGACTTCTATCAGGAGACGGTGCTGCGGTTCACGCGCTTCATCACCGGCGTGCGCGCCTCGATGGCGCTGCTCTCGGGCATCATGATCGTCAGCATGGCGGCTCTCAGCGTTCACCTGTGGTTGGCCGGCCTCGTCAGTTCCGGTGCGGTGGCCTTCTCGCTGGCGCTCGTGCTGCGCCTGAACTTTCTTCTGGGCCGGTTGATGACCCAGTTCAACGGCATCATGCGCAACCTTGGCACGATCCAGAATGCCGCGGAGTTGATCTCGCAGCCGCTTGGACTGGTCGATCGCCCCGGTGCCGGTGATCTTGTCATCCGACAGCCTGGCATCCGCTTCGAAAACATCTCCTTCCACTACGGCAGGCCAAATGGCGTCATCGACAACTTTTCGCTCACGATCGAGCCAGGCGAGAAGGTCGGCATCGTCGGGCGCTCCGGTGCGGGCAAGTCGACGCTGGTGAACCTGCTGCTACGGCTCTACGACCTCGAAGGGGGGCAGATATTGATCGACGGCCAGAATATTGCGGCGGTCAGGCAGGAGTCACTGCGCATGCAGATCGGGGTCGTCAGCCAGGATACGTCACTGCTGCATCGCTCGGTCCGGGACAATATCCTGTTCGGCCGCCCGGATGCGGGGGAGGCGCGGCTGGTTGAGGCGGCACGGCGCGCAGAAGCGCTTGGTTTCATCGAGCGCCTGCAGGACCAAAATGGCCGCAAGGGCTTCGATGCACATGTCGGGGAACGTGGCGTGAAACTCTCCGGCGGTCAGCGCCAGCGCATTGCGATCGCACGCATCATGCTCAAGGATGCGCCGATCCTGGTTCTCGACGAAGCCACCTCGGCGCTCGATTCCGAGGTGGAAGAGGCAATCCAATCCAATCTGATCGGCCTCATGGAAGGCAAGACCGTGCTCGCCATCGCGCATCGGCTCTCGACGATTGCTGCCCTCGATAGATTGATCGTCGTCGACGAGGGGGGGATCATAGAAGAGGGGACGCACGAGACCCTGCTGAAGCGTGGCGGTCTCTATGCCGAACTCTGGGCGCGGCAATCAGGCGGGTTCCTCGCCACCGATTTCGACGTGTCGCAGTCTGCGTCAAGAGTCGAGGGTAAACTCGGCCATGAGGCCAAAGTGGTTTGATCCCATATTGTCCTCGATCCGTTCGACCGATTTCAGCCGCAGTGGCGGACGGGCGAGCACGTGATCGATACTGATACCGAAGTCACGCGCCTTGATCGGCCAGGTCGCCGGCTCCGGAAAGACCGTATGAAAGCCGGTCGCGCGCATAAAGCGCTGGATACGTGGGTCGAGGATCGCGGAATTGAAGTCTCCGGTGAGGACAAGCGGCGCATCGATAGCGACTGTCGCAGACCCGAGATCAACGAGTTCGTCCGCCTGGAAGTCATCGAAGTAAGGCTTGGCGAGATGGGCTACGAGAAAGCTGATTTTCGTTCCGTCGAAGTCGATGGCTGAATACGTCAGCCGATTTTGCCACAGCTCGCCAAGGCTGCTGACTTTCTTCTCGATGAACGGCCGCTTCGAGAGGACGAGCGTGTCGCACTGGTTGATCTCTTCGCCGCAGCCTATGTGATAGGGATATGTGCTGGACAGGCGTGCGATGTAAGGGCGAAGCGGAGCTGCCTCCAGGATGTTCACGACATCGGCATTCGAGGCGATGACGAAATCCGCAATTCGACCAGCATTGGAGAAGTTCTCGTGTTCGATGTTGAAGGACATCACCCTGAAAAGCGGTGGCGTATTGGCACGCGCTGGAGTGGCGGCGAATTCCCTCAGCATGATAAAGCCATGCCCCAGCAGCATCACTGCGATGGTCAGAAGCAGATAGGCATACCAGTGCCGCTTGAGGAGCAGAAGGACCAGGCACCCTGCGATCGCGGCCAGGGCGAAATCAATCTGAAAGCTATAGACGAAGGCGAGAAGCCAAACGTGTGTGATGTAGCGCAAAGACATCAGCGCCAGCAACAGCGAGAGGAGGACACTCCCTATGCAGTATAAAGTGTCTTTCATCGGCGGGCGCGGGGATAGGGAGAGGTTTGTGGCGCTCGCCTAGCACGAGGTTCGAATTGGTGCAATGCACAACTGTGGCAAGCATGTGATTGTCTTCGAAAATCATCTGAAAATTCCCGCGACATTGTGCCCACATGGCCTTGCCAAGGCTGGACATAATTTGCGATCAAGCTTAGAACGCGCCGGATTGGTGGGGAATCTATGGTCGAATTGTGTCGCGACAGATTCGCTGCCGCGAGGGGAAGGCGGAGTTCCGCAAAAATTGCGTAGAGGATGGTTTAAGCCGTGAGCGAACACGAAACGACAAGCGAGATCACGGGCGAGCCTACTCGCCGTGATTTCCTTTATCTCACCACTGGTATGGCGGGCGCTGTCGGCGCCGTTTCGGTCGCTTGGCCGTTTATCGATCAGATGCGCCCGGATGCCTCGACGTTGGCTCTGGCATCCATCGAAGTCGACGTTTCCAGCCTCGAGCCTGGAATGTCGCTGACCGCCAAGTGGCGCGGCAAACCGATCTTCATCCGCAACCGTACGCCCGAGGAAGTGAAGGCTGCCGATGAAGTTCCGCTCTCTGATCTGAAGGATCCGATTGCGCGCAACGCCAACCTGGCTTCGGACGCACAGGCGACCGGCGTTGACCGTTCCGCCGGCAAGGACAAGGAAAACTGGATCGTCATGATCGGCTCGTGCACGCATCGCGGCTGTATTCCGCTCGGCCAGGCCGGCGAATATAATGGTTGGTTCTGTCCCTGCCATGGCTCGGTCTACGATACGGCCGGCCGCATCCGCAAAGGTCCGGCGCCCACGAACCTGGCGATTCCGACCTATTCGTTTGTTTCCGATAAAGTAGTCAAGATCGGTTGAGGGGGACTGATTTATGAGTGGCCATTCCAGCTACGAGCCATCAACCGGCCTCGAGAAGTGGATCGATTCGCGCCTGCCTTTGCCGCGGATGGTCTACGATAGTTTCGTCGCATACCCGGTTCCTCGGAACCTGAACTATGCCTACACCTTCGGCGCCATGCTTGCGGTCATGCTCATCGTGCAGATCCTCACCGGCGTCGTGCTCGCCATGCACTATGCCGCTGAAACGACGGTTGCCTTCAACTCCGTCGAAAAGATCATGCGTGACGTCAACCACGGCTGGCTGCTGCGCTACATGCACGCCAACGGCGCGTCCTTCTTCTTCGTTGCGGTCTATCTGCACATTGCTCGCGGTCTCTACTACGGCTCCTACAAGGCGCCGCGCGAGATCCTGTGGATCCTCGGCGTCCTCATCTACCTCCTGATGATGGCGACCGGCTTCATGGGCTACGTTCTGCCCTGGGGTCAGATGTCCTTCTGGGGAGCGACCGTTATCACCGGCTTCTTCTCGGCATTCCCGCTGGTCGGCGAGTGGATCCAGCAGTTCCTTCTCGGTGGTTTCGCCGTCGAGAACCCGACGCTGAACCGCTTCTTCTCGCTGCACTACCTGCTGCCCTTCGTCATTGCGGGCGTTGTCGTCCTGCATATCTGGGCGCTGCATGTGGTCGGCCAGACGAACCCGACCGGCGTCGAGGTCAAGACCAAGACGGACACCGTTCGCTTCACGCCTTACGCGACCCTCAAGGATGCGCTCGGCGTTTCGATCTTCCTGCTGGTCTACGCCTACTTCGTCTTCTACATGCCGAATTTCCTCGGCCACCCGGACAACTACATCCCGGCTAATCCGTTGAAGACGCCCGCCCACATCGTTCCGGAATGGTACTTCCTGCCTTTCTACGCGATGCTGCGCTCGATCACCTTCAACATCGGACCGATCGACTCGAAGCTCGCAGGCGTTCTGATCATGTTCGGCGCGATCATCGTGCTGTTCTTCGTGCCCTGGCTCGATACCTCGAAGGTTCGCTCCGCTGCCTACCGCCCATGGTACAAGGTGTTCTTCTGGCTGTTCGTTGCCAATTCCATCGTTCTCGGTTGGCTCGGCTCGCGTCCTGCCGAGGGTACCTATGTGATCATGTCGCAGCTCGGCACTCTCTTCTACTTCGCCTTCTTCCTGGTGATCATGCCGGTTCTCGGCCTCGTCGAGACGCCGCGCCGCTTGCCAAATTCGATTACGGAAGCGGTTCTGGAAAAGCGCAACAAGGCGGCGGCTGCTGAGCCGGTCATAGCCTGAGCGTGCGACGGGAAGGGAAGAGAAACATGAAAAAGCTTGTTACAAGCATTCTGTCGCTTGCTGTCGTCGCGGGTCTGAGCGGTGCGGCATTCGCCCAGGAAGCCGCCTCGGGCGGAGCCGAGCCGGCGCAACACGCCGAAAGCGAAACGCCGCACTATCCGTTGCTTCATCCGAAGCACGAACACTGGAGCTTCGCCGGGCCGACCGGTCACTATGACGAGGGTCAGCTGCAGCGCGGTCTGAAGGTCTACGCCGAAGTCTGCGCGGCCTGTCATTCGATGAGCCTTGTGCCGTTCCGCACGCTTGGGGCTCTTGGCTACTCCGAGGCTCAGGTGAAGGCTTTTGCCGCCAACTACGAGGTTCAGGACGGTCCGAACGCCAGCGGTGACATGTTCACCCGCAAGGCTATTCCATCGGACTACTTCCCGTCGCCGTTCCCGAACCACGAGGCGGCGGCAGCGGCTAACAATGGCGCGGCTCCTCCGGATTTCTCGCTGATCGCCAAGGCGCGCGGCATTGAACGTGGTTTCCCGCAGTTCCTGATCGACATGATTCCGTTCGTCGGTGGTTATCAGGAGGGCGGTCCTGACTACATCTATTCGCTGCTGACCGGCTACGACGAGCAGCCACCGGCAGGCGTCCAGGTTGCCCAAGGCACGCATTATAACCCGTACTTCGCCGGCGCTGCCGCTCTCGCAATGCCGAAGCCGCTTTCCGACGGCCAGGTGACCTATGACGACGGCGCGCCGGCGACGGTCGATCAGTATGCCAAGGACGTCTCGGCTTTCCTGATGTGGGCTGCCGAGCCGCATCTCGAAGACCGCAAGCGCACCGGCTTCATGGTCATGGTCTTCCTGCTGATCTTCTCGGGACTGATCTACCTGACGAAGCGTTCGGTCTACGCGAACAAGGAACACTGAGAGCTTCGCTCCAGACTCTAGGGAAAGGCGGTCTTCGGGCCGCCTTTTTTGTTGGTTCCGACAGTGGCAATTGATAGGGTGCAGCCGAACTGAAGCCTTGCAGAATATTGGATACTCCATGAGTGAAACGATTTCGGAGCTTGCGGCGAGCATCCGCTCCATCCCGGACTACCCAAAGCCCGGCATTATCTTCCGTGACATCACGACGCTTCTCGGCAACCCGCGCGCGTTCCGCCGTGCCGTCGACGAACTGGTGCAGCCCTATGCCGGCCTGAAGATCGACAAGATTGCCGGAACCGAAGCGCGGGGCTTCATTCTGGGCGGTGCGGTCGCGCATCAGCTTTCAGCCGGGTTCGTACCGATCCGCAAGAAGGGCAAGCTGCCTCGCGATACCGTGCGTGTCGCCTATAGCCTGGAGTATGGTGTCGACGAGATGGAGATGCATCGCGATGC
>Ga0123342_1005660_pt1 | contig 17912 bp, 11 predicted proteins | sample Turbeawhitnodule_FD_89960 | JGI IMG/M metagenome (GOLD analysis project Ga0123342, IMG submission 89960) | Root nodule microbial communities of legume samples collected from Mexico - Turtle bean Mexico white nodule | ecosystem: Host-associated > Plants > Roots > Nodule | place: Mexico: Nepantla...
CAGTATAATTGCTTGTGTTCATTCTCTCTCTCTCTCTGCAATTTCGTTTCTGCATAATTGATAAAACAGCAAAGAAATAAATCTGTTCAATTGAAAATAAATCTGTTCTTTCTGGACACTGTGCATACTGTTCTTGATTTCTGAAAAAGGTGTTTGAATCTGATAAGAACATATATAATCTGCTAAAAACCATTGGAACAGATTGACTGTGATAAGCTGCTCAAGAAACTGTAAATGCTATTAATTGAACCTTAAACAAATTGCTTAAAGTTGAAGCTTGCTGTTCTGTGATTCATTGTTCTTAATTTCTAGAAAATTGCTTGACATCAAGAAGAACACTCATAGTCTGTTAAAAGTCACTGGAACAGCTTGTTTGCAAAGGTCACTTAATTAATTAGCATGCTATCAATTGAACCTTAATTACTTGCTTGAAATTGAAGCTTGCTGTTTTGTGTTTCACTGTTTTTCAAATCTGATATTTGTGTGTGTGCTGCTGGAAATTCTCACTGCATAATCTTGTGATTAACCTTGCTGAACTAAAAGCGTTTCAAACAAAAACAGTGCTGAAATAAATCTGTTCATTTTCACATAAATCGATTTATTTTCTGTAGAACTGTGTTAAACACTGTTTCTGCGAGAAAGTTTTAAAAGGTCAATTCACCCCCCCTCTTGAACTTTGGCACTATTAAACCCAACACTTAATTCATTGTCCCCCTACTTCAACACCTTTGACTTCATTCCTAAGTTTTCTCCATTTAATTGTAGACTAATAAAACTTTGAGTTGGAGTCTGCGTGCTTTAACCAATTTGACCTCGCCTTTTAACATAAAAGAGAGACGATCTTATTATTTATTACCTTTAGAAGACTAACAAGTTCCATCCTCTTTAGTTTAGAGCTCGCCTCTAGCTCACTATTATCACCTTGGTTATCAAGAACCTCTATTTCCTTTATTATTTTCCTCTTAGAAACTTCCAAATTCCCAAACACTTCACGATTCCAAACTTTAAGATCAACCTTCAGATTTTTAATTTATCTTTGAATGTTGTTATTCCATCTCCTCGCACTATGTAAGTATTCCACTAGCTCCTTAAAACCACTCTCCAAATGCCACACATCAATAGACCTAAAGGGTCTTGGTTCCCAGTCCCTACCACCGATTTTATCACAACGGCACAATGGTCTGAAACCTCCATAGGTTGGATGTATTGTTTACACATTGGCCATTTCTGGAACCATTCTTTAGATACTAATACTCTACCTAATATACTCTTTGTTGAACCATTTGATTTATACCATGTATATTTCCTCCAACAATAGGTGTATCCATCAAAAGGTTATTTTCAATGAAGCTATTAAACCGTTGAATTTCTATCGTTTGTCTACCCCTTATACCAGTTCCCTTCCTTTCATTTACTCTCCTAACAACATTAAAGTCCCCAATGAAGCACCATAGGAAATTCTGATGTACCAGTTTAACATTTGTTAGTTCCTCCCACAATGCATTCCTATCAGAATTATTGCATGTCACATACACATTTGAGTTTTTAGATGTTGCCCAAGAGTCACAATGAAACATTTCCTACATGATTAGAGCAACTGAAGACATCTTTATGCCACATAGTTAACAGACTCCCAGCCCCATTTACTCCATCATTATGCAACCATCCTATATTACTGTCCCCCCACATAGAGAAGAATCGTGCATCCGCCATTGCTATTGTTTTTGTTTCTTGTATGCAAATAATTCCTACTCCCTCTTTAGAAATAATTTGTCTCAAATATCTCGTTTTAGTGCCTCCTCCTAACCCTATGATGTTCATACGTATAATTATCATATAAAATTAGTTTTGTTGACCTCCTCAGTCCTTACCATAATCACTAAATTTTTCTCTTCCATTCGCTCTAACTCTTTAATTACCTATTCCTCGTCCCCACAACATGTTATTCCAATATGCTTGCCTAACTCCCATAATTTAATAGGTTCCACTATGTTTACAAAATTCCAAAATCTTCTATTGCAATTGACAATATCACCATCAAAAATTGAAAGGCTTATTGAATTTAAAGCTAACTTGGGAGCAATGCTAGCTTGTAGGGAATCTGTCATCCCTGGGGATTTCTCCCACCGAGGGGGTTGCACGCTTGATTCCCCCCTTTCCCAAAACCCATTTCGTCGCTGCCCTCTTAGAGGAGTTAAGAAAAGATTTCCCTTCTCGATTCCATGGTCTTCATAAAACGATGATAGAAGCATGGTAGCGTTTGGACCTCTTCCTTAAAAAACGATTGACACACTTTTGTTGATAGAGAGCTGAACGGCGGCAGACGGTTTTGGCTTTCTCAAGGAATTCAGCGAGATTTGGTCAGGCCCTTCACCATTGCTTCCCCAACTCCCGACACATTATTCACCTACGAAACATTTTTGCCTTGACTTTCCCTATTCACAGTTTCTGGCATGTTTTTCCCTATCTTTTGAGCCCCAAAGCCATCTACACTAGGTTAGTCTACAACATATTTTACTTGGGTCGCATCCTTAATGGGCCAGAGTTGCAAAATTTTTACTGCCTCCACTGCCTAAACTAGGTTAGCCAACACTTGGGTTGCTTTTGCATCAGAGTAGGCAGAACTAGTTGTTATGTCTGCAGGTTGCAACCTCTTCCCACTCATTGCCATATTCGTGATAGAATTAGCAACGTTCTCCTACCTACTCGTTCCTTTCGTTGCAGACTCCAAAAACGGAGTCCAAGATGACTTGGATTGGGCACTGCCTTCCTTCGACGCCTTGTCAAGGTGCCTTTTCCCGTCGTCAGAACCAACACCTTCTGAACCAATTTCTTCCCTAGCCTCTTATAAGTCTTCGAGATTTAAACATTCCTCAGAAAACAGTGTTTCCTCAACGAATGAATCTGAAGAGGAGACACTATCAGATGTTACATAATGATTATATGGGAAATTAAATTGACCTCCATTACCTCTAGGATCTTCCTCTTCAATGCTAATGTTGTGAATCTGGCCATTGATCCTCATGCCCTTAGCCAACCTTGCATACTCCAAAACTTCCCACTCCATGGATTTGTCAATGGTGACTAGTGATGCCACTTTTCCTACCACTTTTGAAAAGCAGTCCTTATTCCACCGAGACAGAGGGAGATCGTAGCATCTAACCCAAACGATTTTGTGTCTTGCTAGATATGATTCTGACCATGGATCAATAACACCAAACACACTTTCAAACCATTCTTTATTGAGTTGAACTAAATCCTCCATTTGTTCACCTTCTCTTGAGGTTAAAAGAACCAAGTTGTCTCCCATATACCTAACTTTGATCATATTCATCCCCCGTTAATAAATTCCTCACACACTTGGTTGTAATCCATATCTCTTGTCATTTGGCCAATCATGTTGTTCTCCATCCAAGGTAAAACTTGTTTATGAGTTTCAATGATAGGGCCTTTCCATTAATCTTGTGAGGAACCTATTACAACGTCAACAAAGGAATGTTTCCCTTTCTTTTTCTTCTCCTTACAAACCTCCTTATATTTTCTCTCCTTTATCCCTTTTCCATGTTTTTTTCTTTCTTCCATGTTTGAACCAAATTCTGCTCTTCTATATCTTGGAAGATTAACATTCAACTTCATGTTGCCAATATTAATTGGATCTAATTTCTTCTCCAGTCGGCCCACATTTGCCACCTCAAAAAATCTCACAAACCCAAATCTTCTCCCCCATGTATTTAGCCTACGGGAAATGAACACTTCTTTTACCTTAGCCCACCTTTGAAAGATCTTGATCATATCATATTGCCCAAAGCTATTTGAAAAGTTAGAGAAGAAGAAAGTTATGTTGTTACTTGACAATTGATGTGGTATGCGAACCTTACTAAAAAATACGTTTTGCCATTGAAAAAGAGGAGAGAAAAATAGAGAAAGGAAATACGTAATATTATTTTGTTAAATTAGATTCAAGCTATTTGTCTTTTAATGAATTTTATTTGTTTATAACAACTTATTTGACTTCTTGCAAAGCATTAAATTGTAACCACAATAGAAATGAAATTCATTATTTAAATCCTAAATCAAGTTCATAATTTACGAATTAAAGTTTTGAATGTCCAATAAAAATATATTTACCTCTTTTCACGTTTATTTTTTAATGTAAGTTTTGGTATTTTTCGAATGCATTATTTAATTCAAATACATATAATATACATATTAATATTTTTGAATTATAAAACATTTTTTATCATTTAAATATCTGTTATTCGAATCTAACCCAATACACTATATCATTGGGGTTGGTTTGATTGGCTCATAAAACAATATAACATAGTTATTGATTATTTATTTTGGTTTCTTTTGTAAAAGATTTGTACACCCTGATTTCTCTTCCTCTCTCTATATATTCTCTTATGTTTATCACCTACCTATATGTCTTAAATTCCTCTTGTATGAAATGGAATGACAATGGTCCACGACTATATTGAGAAAAAATATATTATAGAATCAATATAACTACTATTATTATTTTGTTCTTTTCCCTTCTTCAATTAAATTAAGTTATTTAAATAAAAATAAAAAAATTGCTTATATATTTTTATGTAATTAATCGTTTGATATTAATTTAAAAATTACTTTATAAATTTTTATTAATAATATAAATTATTTTAGATATCAATAATTTTTTAAAATATTTAAATTTATTAATATAATGATTAATTATTTTTAATTTTTAAATTTAATTTTTATTTAGTGATTTATTTATAGTGCTGACAAATCTAAAATTTAGTTTGGGAGAGATGGAACTATGTTCATGTTGACCGTTGATCTGGCACTTCGCTCAATTGTTGACCATTGATCTAGCACTCTTGCAGCCAAAATGTGATCACAACCTGTTCAAATTGATATTTTGTAATATTTGTTGATTTGATAAATTGATGTATTTTTTTATTTTATATAATTGTTGAATTTGAACTCTCTTAAATTATGCCAAATCAAATTTTTGAATCTCGAGGGAGGAAATTCTGGATAGAGAGACTCAGCAAGAAGGTCCCTATGGATAAACTTTATATATAATTTGTTTTCTTATATAAGAATTGGAATATTTTGATATTTATATATTATATTTTGTTGATAAAAAAAGTTAATATTTTAAAAAAATGTTAGAATTCCATGTATTTGATTAAGGTTGCGGTATTAATTTAAGTATGAGTATGAAATAAGTTATATAAAACAATTTTGATAATGATATTAGTAACGAGTTATGATAATAAATAATTATACCAATATTTTAATTAAAAACCATATTCTTATAATAGGGTGGTAAATATTTTTGGACAAAGTCACTTTTATGAGTTATTGGACTTCTTAAAATCGAATTCAATCTACCAAATCAAGATTTATCTATACAACATTATCTTATATTCAAATTAGTAAAACTTTTTTAGAATAATAATAATAATAATAATAATAATAATAATAATTAAAAAAAATTAAGTGTCTACTTCCTTAATACTTCCTTTGGTAGATAAAGAAAGTAATTCCTTAAAGTAAATATTTTATAAAAAAGTAACTATCATCTTAAAATTATTGGAAACTAACATGTTTAAAATTTCTTTCCAATTGAACACAACGTGGTGGAGAATTATATGCTTATAGAAAAATGTGATATTAATGTTATTCAGTCAAGGCAAGGTAAGAAGGCAAATATTTGATTATCTGTCTTACCTTTTTAGGTGCAGACCCTTTGTTTGTGCACTCAAAAATCCAGTTACTAGTGTACACATGGTGCTCAACTCTTCAAAATGCACAAACTACAAGAAATTATATGAATACTAGAACACAACATATAATAACATTATAATCTAAATTAGATTAAGTCATTTTTAGCTAGTAATCTAAATAGACTTAACTTTTATCTATAAATTTATGAATTGACCCATTCTATAAAATAATTATTATTTTTGAAATATTTAAATAATATTTGTAATATATATATATATATATAAATTTATTATGCCTGAGTTCAAATTAAAAATCAATAATATAATTTAAACCAAAGTAAAATAACATGTTGGTCTAACATAAAATCATATTAAGCCAAAAAAATTATTGCATAAAAAATAAATCAGACCCATTTGATATAAATTTTTAAGTAGTTTATTAGGTGGCTTGGACAACTCTAAGTTGAGACCAATAAAGCATATGGATGATCCACCTCAAAATTGTGGATATAAAGGTGCTTTGTTGCATATTCATGTGCCTCACATCTCACACTTTTAAAAATTCGACTAATTTGTGGACACATTTCTCCTTTAAAGTGAACAAATACCTTTTAAAAATTAAAGTTGATTTCATAAATTTGATTATAAAATCAATTATTTAAAATCGGGATAAAATGGAATACATATTTAACAAATATAAAAGTTAATTATATTATTCATAATGATCATTATTGCATTTTATTCTTTAAAGTAATTTCTTTTCGCTTTAGAAGAATCAATCTTTTGCATTAATATTAATTTCACTCATTGGTATGTAGTGAAGGGGTTCATGCATATACACCTTGCCTCTGAGAAGCTGACTATGCTTATACCTCTCGGTGGGAGCCACGTGCTATGAAGTGGATGGAAGAAAGGGAGCCTTTATAACTCTGATGCCATCGCTCAATGGTCTTTCCTTTGCAGGTCATGTTTGTTGTGAGGCAGGGGACACTTATAGTCTAAGTTCAGTGTAAGTGTTTTTATACGGGTTGGAACACTTCTGAATTGTTCTGTTTTTATTTTATTAATTTATTATTGATAAAAAAAATTAATTTCACTCATTTTTCATGTATGTTAAAGAATGGTAAAAAAATTAATTATATTATATGCTTTAGATTTATTTATTTTATATTATTATATCATATAAAATTAGTTATATTATTTGACATCCACTTTACTCGATTTGAAATTGTAGAAATTAGTAGTGCAAGAACAAGTACACCACATTGTTAGAAGTAATAATTTGTTTCTGATGCAAATATCAATCCCACAAAGAATAATTGAATTATTAAGTACAATACTCCCTAAATATAAAACAAAACAATAAAAAGTGTGTTGAAAGTGGTTATGTTGGCGATGATTAATAAGAAAATAGGCAAATAATTAGTTGCTTCAAGTTGAAAAAATAGGGATTAGTTTTCATCTTTCTCACTCTCATGTATTTTGATTAGCATGTTAACATTAAGTCCTTTGATTGAAATTGATGCCCGTATAAAATTCATTCATATCGATTTCTCATATATAAAATTATTAAGAATGTTTCCTAGATATTGATTTCTCACATATTTATAAAAACAACTTAGAATCATGGTCAGACGTTAATAATTAACATTTCAAGTTTATTTCTAACACTCAAATAAGTTAAGTATTGCTGTTTAGGTCAAAACCTTAAATATACTTTTCAGTCAGATTTAAGATTCTAGATCAAGAGTTAGAGATAATACAACAATACCAATAATCAATTAAGAACAAAATATTATATCATATTTAAGTATCACCTCAATATATAAGAATTCGAATATATTACTCTCAATCCCATCCCAAAGGGTAGAATTAGCCACACATCTTCTAGCACCTTTTATTCTCCTAATTGGGTTACAAGTCACTCAATGGTGTTTTCCTCTCAATCTTGCACACTAGGATTGTGCCCCAAGCTCCCTATTTAACCTAATTTGCTAGGGTTAAGTGACTTCTTGCATAGCGCATTTGGGCTTTTTGTGCACTTGTGCGTTACGAACCTTCCAACTTTCTCCTCTTAGCTTATATTATTCTTCTTTAGCCCAGTCATCTCCATTCTTCCCTAAAAACTTGAAATTAACACCAAATTTGAGAATAAAATGTTTTTATTCAAATAAAGATCATAAAATATGTAAAAATGTATAAATTCATAAATTATGGATTATTTTATATTTATTTTAGCAATTAATACTCATAATTGCCTATATTTTAAAATGAAATATTACTGAAATTAGGCACTTATTATGCAACCAACAAGATTTGGAATGTGTTTGGTTGGTCATAGTATGGGAAATTTGAAACTAAAAAAGTAAGGTTGTGTTTCCAGGGTAAGAAGAGAAGGAAGTGTTTACCTTAGCACAAATGAAAACATGGGTATAGATATACAACTTTTTTTTTCTTATTTTAATTGGTGCCTTAATCCTATTATTTACTTAAAATATTCTTTGAGATGATGACATTCGAATAAGAGTACAATTTCTATTTTTTTTAGGATGCATTCCTCTTCTGGTGTATGGTTGCATCAGTAAGACTACGAGGTGATGAATCAGGCTGTGTTTACCTCCAGTTTATGTCGTGTTTCTCTTCATGCAGTCTAAGACAAGTTGTGTTTTTTTGTCTATCACCTTTTTTTTAGATTATCAAAGAATAAATAAAATTAAAGAGAACACTTTAGGAGTGTTCCAACCCTTATACAACACCACCAAACCTCCAGAATTAATCACATTTGTGTATCACCTTGAAAGATTTGTCTGAGTGGTTTCTATCTGAATCTCCAACTCTGTGATGCACCAGTATGCTGATCATATATTTCATTTGGTGTATCCCTAATATTCTCATTTATTCATATTTTTCGTTGTTGATAAAAAAAATAAAAAATATGTACAAAACACACATTAATTAATGTTCCATATATTTCATGAAAACTTACGAGACTTGTGTATATTGATAATTTATTATACAATCTAATAATTATTAATTAATCCTTCCACTTACGAATATTCTTTTAAATACAAAAAAATGAAAAACATAATTATACAGACTATTGGAATATATTTAAATAGTTAAAATTAAAAAAGAAAATAACATGATTTTTCTAAATGGTCATGTGAGACCATTGCCATTTAATCTTGTCATTTATGTTTAGCTTAAATTAATGAGAAAGGAAGGGTATATTCTCTCTTCCTCTCTCTATGTGCGTGTTTCTTTCTCTTGTTTTTTATCCGCAACAAATAAATTTATATTATATCTAACATTTAGATAAATATAATGACAAAGATTAAATTTATAACCCAAAATCTATGACTATTTTTAGTAGTTTAAATCTTAATTGTCTCTAACACCCTTCCTCGTACAACAATCATTTATGTTATCTGCATAAGATTCTATGACCATTTATGTTATCTGCATAAGATTCTATGACTCACTCTAAAGATAATTAATTCTAGATAAAAAAAAATACTACAGATCTGTAGTATTATGGGAAAACATGGATTCATTCTCCCACATTGTTTCATCCCTAAGTTTATGTAATCCATCACTACCAACAATGTTTTATGTAATCCATTTTCAAGTTTTGGAGTACTGTAATCAACCTGATAATATCCGAAATGGCTGAATCTTTGGCACTTCTAGCAAACCATTGCATTCCAATAACAGAGCCCTGTAATCTCATCTTAGGATTTCAGATTCTTATTTCACCATGTAAGGAGGTCTTGGTTACCTTCTTCATCATCTACTCTCCATGCTTCATCTCTCACAGAGTTGCAGGCCCTTGTTCCATTCTACTGCATTACCTCTACCTCAGCATACTTCTGCAAAAGACTTTGTCTGCGTCTTCTCTCTCAATTTTCAATAAATATTTATTCCTTTGATTTCATATATTCCACACTACAGCCACCCACTTACATCTTCACCACATGTTTTCCTTACTACTGAATTCTGAAAAATTCAAATTATTCAAATTGGTGCATTGGTTGATTAGGATCGGGACTCCACTAATACCAATCCACGTGTTACACTATTTTTGGTTGCTGCCGAAAACTAAAGAAGAGACAAACTCTTTTCTCATTTAGCTATATACACTACAAAAGAATAATGAAATAAAAATTAATTTTAGAGAAAAAAAATAATTAATTGCTAAAGTTATTTTGAAGATTAATATTTTTTTAGTTTTTAAATTAATTTCTATTATTGCTAAATAGTTTCTAAATTTGTATCTAATTAGCTAGTAAAGTTTTAACTACCAACTATTTAGATTCTAAATTTGGTAGCAAAAACTTTGATAGCTAATTAGATACCAATTTAGAAACCATTTAATAATAATAAAAATTAATTTAGAAACCATTTTTTTTTTAATTTTTAAAATAGTCTCTAATTTAGTCACTATAACCACTAATATTTTTTATTTTTAAAATTAGTTTCTATTTCATGATTTTCAAGAAAGTATTTTAAGATTAATCCCCTCTCTTCTCTTAAAGAAGAGATAAATGTAGCCACTTTTAATTAACAATACAGTTTTAGTCTATGCAAATGTATCTTAAAAATGTAAGCTAGAAAATCTTAGACAAGCAATACACTACAAGAAAAATTGGAATTACATACAGCCTAAATTCGTATATAAAACTTAATATCCGTATGTAAAACAAATTTACATACGGACAAAAATTCGTATGTAAAACTGTCGTAGGTAAGTATTACATACGGATTCTAATGAAAAAAAATAATAATTATATTAATAATAATAATAATATAAATTATATTCATATTATTAATATTATTGTTAATATTGTTAATATTATTATTAATATTGTTAATATTATTATTAATATTGTTAATATTATAATCAATAATATTATTAATATTATAATTAATAATATTATTAATATTATTATTAATATTATTAATAATAATAATATAAATTATATTAATAATATAAATTATATTCATATTATTAATATTATATTCATATTATTAATATTATATTCATATTATTAATATTATATTCATATCTTTAATATTATTAATATTATATTTATATTATTAATATTATTAATATTATATTCATATTTTTAATATTGTTAATATTGTTAATATTATTAATAATATTAATATTTTTAATATTATTAATATTATTAATAATAATATGTATAATAAAAATCATAATAATACTAAGGAATTTGTTTGGGGCAGTGGTTAAATTTTCTTTAGTCACCCATTGTTTAATTAGTTTTACCTTTATTATTATAAAATTATTAAATATAAATTATTTTTCAAGTCAAAAAATAATTAGTTTCCAAAATTATTATATCTAAAATAGTTTTTAAAATTTATAAATTAGTTTATATACTAATAAATTTGTAGTTAAAATAATTTTTAATTTAGATAATATAATAATTAAATTTTTTTTTCTAAAATTAGATTTTATATACCATTTTCTTGTAGGACTTGATCATTCATTTCAATTATACACTTTGATATTCGTTTTCCTCCATCCATCATTTCTTGCCTATTTTTTAAGTCATTATGTAACTCTGAAAACCTTTTGATTTTGATCATTCATAAATAAGAGAATTTATGTGAAAATAAAATGAATTAATAACATAATAAAATCTATTTTTATAAATCATAGAACTAGATTTATTAATCTCTCATATTTATGAAAAGAACATTTTCTCTCTTATCACAAAATAAATTCATATTCATACTATTTTATTTTATTATCGGTGATTATACTTTTAGTCACTCAAATATTGGGTAAGATTTTTCTTAGAAAAATATTTTTAATAGAAAAATATAGTTATTCTATTTTAAAAAAAAATATTTTTTGTAAATTTTTTGTTTAAATTTTGTTTAAAAACAGCTGTAAAAAAATAAACTGATATGGAAACAGATTTTAAAAATACGCACCTATAGTTTTAATTAAAAGAAAATAAAATATTTTAAATGAAAATCTCTATAGCTCATAAATTAACAAATGATAGAAAGATAATTAAAAAAAAGTGCTATTAAAATATTTTCTTTGAAAAGAAAAGTGGGTACAATTATTTTTGTAATAAAAATTAGAAAAAGTAAATAGAATATTTACGTTAATGTAATTATCTTAATAATAATAAGAAATAGAAATATTCTATAATCCAAGTTAATAAATACAATATTATTTGCTAAAAACATAATATTTATTTAAAAAATAAATATTTTTATATTAATTAGTTATATTGGTATATCGGTAAAACTACACCTTACAAAGTAGTAGTCTAGGAAGACAAGACAAGAAAATTATTGAATAAAAATTGTTTTAAAAGTTAAAACTAATTAATCATTGTATTAATTAAATTGAATATTATTTTAAAATTTAAAAAAATTATTGATATTTAAAATAATTTTTAAATTAGTATTTAAAATTAGTTTTTATTTATTGATTTTTTTATAAATAGTTGTATTAACTTTCATATATATATATATATAATGTATAAGATTTATACAGTTTAATGAAAAGTGAAATAAAACAAAAATCATGGGAAACAAAAAGGAATAATTGGGAAAAATAAAATGAAAAGAACCTTCCTTTCATTTTAATTAATAACGAAAAGTTATTTAAATCTTAATATAAGCACAAATATGTAAATGGAATAATATGTTATTATAAAATATTTTGTACTCCGACCAAGTTAGATGCGTCGAGAAAAGGACCAAGAGTGAGAAACACAATATCAGTCTAAAAGGTCTAGCTGAGCATCCTCGGAAAAATGTTCAAACTTAGCTTTGGTCTTCTTCACTGGTCAAAACTCAAAAGCCACGCATTTTTTTGCTTCTGCCAACTTCTCACCTATAAATACCCTCATTTTCACTTTGCTTTCTGCATATCCATCGCAGCTATTACCATTCATTCATAGCTTCACTTCCAAAACCTTAAGACAAACCAAAAGATGGAGATCTTGCTTTTACCTGGAACACTTGCTTGCTTTGCAATTTTACCTCTTCTTTTGCTCTTCAAACTAACGTTTTCTTGGTGGATTTCTCCCATCCAAACTCATCTTAAGCTCAAAAGATCTGGATTTGGAGGGCCACCCCCAACTTTTCCTCTTGGGAACATTCGAGAGATGAAAAACAACAATAGTCTTAGCTCTTCACTACTTTCCTCTAACCTCACCCACGATATTCACTCCACTGTCTTCCCCTACTTTTCTCGCTGGCAAAACTCTCACGGTATGCATGCTTTCCATAGCATTAACACATAACTTCAATCACGTTCTAATATGTCAAATAAACCAAATCATTTTCTTATAAAATTTCCCACCTCAACCAAGAAAAACCCTACAAGAGTTCTAGTTATTCATTGCTTACACTTGAGCTAGCTAGAACTAGAACTAACAAACGTTTTTTTTTTATGTAAAAATATGAGTATGTCTGTGTTTCTGATAAGAAAAAAAATGTGTATGTGTGTGCATCTATGACTCTCTTTTCTTTGTACAGGGAAGGTGTTTATCTACTGGTTGGGCACAGAACCGTTTTTGTACATTGCTGATCCAGAATTTCTGAAAAAAATGTCCACTGAGGTTTTGGCCAAGAAATGGGGAAAACCTAGAGTGTTTAGACATGATAGAGACCCTTTGTTTGGAAATGGTTTGATTATGGTTGAAGGGAATGAATGGGTTCGTCACCGACATGTTATAGCACCAGCATTTTCTCCTCTTAACCTCAAGGTTTATCTCTCTCTCTCTGTAGCTTCATATATATAATACTAACCTAGAGAGCATATGAAGTCCTAATTTAAACTTTTCAATCGTTGCATGACTTTAATTTCAACAATCAATTTAGACCCTTCTGGAATGCTAGGGAAAGTTGTCTACACGGAATAATGAAGTTTGAAATGTTTGTATACGTTTTTAATTAGTGTTTCTCCTTGATACGATCTTCATCATTTGCATGCCAAATATAGAAATGCTACCTAATTTCGTTGTTTAACTTTAAGACTGCTTTACCACAAAGCTAAATAAAGAAGCTACCTACGACTAGATCACACCTTTGAAAAAAAAAATCCATTTCAGCTTCCTTCTTTAATTTAATTAACAACAATCTTGTAACAATCTATTTCATGGTGGTGATCCATTTTAATTTACATGCATTTTAGTTTCTAAATATAAGATAAAATAATTAATAATATTTTGCTCAAAAAAAATTATTTATATTGATCGGTAATAGATAAGTAGGGGATTACTTTTTTTATCATCAAAATGTTTTAATCATATTACATCTACCAAGTTATGAATCTGTGTAATCTTCGAGAAATCCTAAAAGAAAAAAAGATGATTCGGGATAACCTAATCTAATAATTTCTTTAGCAATATGGACAAGAAAAAAATGAAAGTTAATCAAAAAAAAAATTTCTAACATGTACTGATTTACTGTGTAATATGATAGGCAATGGCAAGCATGATGAGTGAGTCTACAAATCAAATGATAGAAAGGTGGATTGCACAAATAAACTCAGGTAATCCAGAAATCGATGTGGAAAAGGAGGTTGTAGAAACTGCAGGAGAAATCATTGCAAAAACAAGCTTTGGCATGAAGGGAAAAAATGCAAAGGAAGTGTCTGAAAAGCTGCGTGCCCTACAAATGGAACTTTTCAGTACAACAAGATATGTAGGGGTCCCATTTGAGAAGTGTTTGAACGTCAAGAAAACCTTAAAGGCCAGGAAACTTGGGAAAGAGATTGATAAACTTTTGCTATCTGTCATAACATCTCGCATGAAATCAGTGAAAAGACAAACTCAAGAAGACCTATTGGGGTTGCTGTTGCAAGGAAACCATCAAGGTGATGGGAAGTTAGGGAAGACATTCACCACTAGAGATTTGTTGGATGAGTGCAAGACTTTCTTCTTTGCTGGCCATGAGACAACAGCATTGGCTATCTCGTGGACCTTGTTGCTTCTTGCTATGCATCAAGATTGGCAAATCCAGTTAAGAGATGAGATCAGAGAAGTGGTCGGTGATAAAGAACTTGATATCAACGTGCTTGCCGGCTTGAAAAAGGTAACTGACACAAACTAAACCTAATCTCATTCATTCATTCACTCACTCACTTTTTACAGATCATAGACACGTTATTTTGATAATTGGGGAAGTTTATGCTCTTTTGTTTCGGTAGTTTTCTTTTGCACTTTAAAATACAATGGCAAAAACTTTCTACCACATGTATATTATCATCTTTGACCACCAAAATTATACTACTATGCCATTGGTTTATGCATGATGAATTATGTTCTTAGGTTAGATGACCAATACATGCAAAGAACGAGAAGGGGTCTAATTGACTTGATATGGATTCTCACTTTGATCATTGACCACATATATGTCTGTCGGAGAGACATGTTTTTTTTTAATCAGCAACAAAAAAATATTCATAAACTGCCAAAGTCTTGTATTAATTAGAGGATAATTGGTTTATTAAATATGAAAATAAATTCAAGCAATAGTAAAAAAGAAATAAATAACATGTTTTAAAAATTACTCGGGGAAATTTACAACCAAAATAATAGCGGTAGAATTTGAATGTGTTGTACGATTTACATTTAATACGTGTTTGGGTCGTGGGTTGAACAACACTAATAACTTGGTCAATGTTCATATCTGATCTGAGATGATGGGGTATGTTGACGTGGCACGATGCAATGAAAAAATAATTCAGATATATTGAATTAAAAAATTCTATGGCCCCACAATAAAAAAATTATTTATAAAGCTTGTGTGAAGTTGCACAATCCGTGTCTTTTTGTGTTGTGCCAGGAGGCTAAACCCTCACCACTTCATATAAAGTATGTAGCATGAAACAAAATATCACTTTACACATGGCACTTGGTCAATGTGTTGACTTTGAATCTTCTCCATTTCTTTTGTTTTCTTTTACTATTTGTATTGTAACTTGAAGAGCAACCAAAAGACAATTTTTTAAGATTTGTTTGCGCTAAATAAATTCTTAATTTCTTGTATAAATAAAAAAAAAAAAAACTAACATGAGCTTGTGTGGCATGTAGATGAAGTGGGTGATGAATGAAGTTCTAAGACTCTACCCAACGGCACCAAATGTGCAAAGGCAAGCAAGAGAAGACATTCAAGTTGATAATTTAAAGGTGCCTAATGGAACCAACATGTGGATTGATGTTGTGGCAATGCACCATGATCAAGCATTGTGGGGAAAAGATGTGAATGAGTTTAAACCAGAGAGGTTCATGAATGATGTCAATGGTGGATGTAACCACAAAATGGGGTACTTGCCTTTTGGATTTGGAGGGAGGACATGTGTTGGAAGAAACTTGAGCTTCATGGAGTATAAGATAGTGCTAACCCTACTTCTCTCTAGATTTAGCTTTAAAGTTTCCCCAAGTTATAACCATTCACCCTCTATCATGCTCTCCCTTAGGCCAACTCATGGACTTCATCTCTTAGTTCAACCCCTTTATTAAACCTTCATCTCTTTATAATAAGGAAAAGAAAATAAGAGAGAAAATAGATATTTTTTTTCATAATTTATGCATAAGTTAAAAGAGAAACCACTTATACATAATAATATGAAAAAAATATCTCATTTTCTTTTCTTAGAAGTATTTCCAAGGAAAAAAAATTATCCATACAAACTCTTATTAGTGTAAGCAGTTTACAGTTTTTATAGGAAATAATATTTTGAACTTGTAGTTAGGATTTCAATCTTCAAGTTCGTCTGGTGTAGGAGATGAAGATCTTACTTACATAAACCTTAATATCTCGAGATATTTGTCTTTGCTTCTCCACTATGAGATATGTAGAATTCACCCAATAGTAAGTATTTTTGTATTTAAGATCTTTGAAAATTGATGTACGATTACAATGTGAGAATATAATTGGCTATGATCTTCTGAACTTTTCTCGATTTCCCACATGGGTTGTCTGATATAATCAAAATTCTGCAACTTTCTAACGCTGGATTTTGAATTTGACGATCTGCATGACCAAAACGAGTAAGCTAGCTAGCAATGTGTGAAATTTGAAGCCAAATAAACAGCTTTCTACGGTTGTCTTTGTCCCATTATCTAACTTGAAAACAAATAATTCAGTACAAATATATTGCAATGGAATGTGTAAAAATTCACTATTGTTAGTCTTCAATTCACATGATGGATAATTTGATCACCAAGAATGTGTGATATTGACATTGTTGCACCATCTTCGACACCATTATCAAAATGGCTATTGCTGTTAGTGGCACCCCTAGAGTTAGATCAATTCACTTTCAATGTCTTTATAATTACGAAGACAATAATTGCAACTTTATATTGTTTATGAGGGGTTTGAATCAAAAGTTAATAAAATAACCTTAATTATTGTAACCATTAATACCAGAGTAGATCCAGAAAAGTACACGAAGGCATCGATATAATTAAGATCAAGTTAACTGATCTTTAATTTGGGCAGGATTTATGGAACCTAAAGAAAATAATTTGGATATATATTATATTAATTAATTCCTCTTTTAGACAAACAAAAATTGATATCTGATTTCACGTTTTGCATGTTATACAGCAAAATATAAGTTTTAATCTAGTACGTGACTTGATAAAGAATTGATAAATAAATAAAGGGTTAAAATACGTTCATTTTCGTCCTAATTTAAATTTTAGAATTTCAGATATTATATATATATATATATAAGATTTCTTTAAATAACTGTTTTTTAGTGTATACATTTTTTTTTCTGATTTTATCTTATTTAATATATTTCATTTTATATAAACTACTTAAAAATAAAATTATTTTTTAATTTTTAAATTAATATTAATGGGTTTTTATATGCAAACTAACGGCTCAATTCTCTATCTAACACCATTTACACTTTTATTTTCCTAACTAGCACCTTTTTGCTTTTATTTCCCTATATAGCACCCTTTTGTTTTTATTTCCCTATCTAGCATCCTTTTATTTTTTTATTTCCCTATCTAGCACCATTTCAAAAATAAATAAATAATAAATTAATATTTTTTGATAATTTTAATTTTGAATGCATTAAAAAATAAGTATTTTTAATGTTTAAAATAGTTAGAAATATAATTAATAAATAAAGAAATGAGTTTTTACAAAATAAAAATTAAAAAGTAATAAATTAAA
>Ga0123342_1005661_pt1 | contig 17911 bp, 10 predicted proteins | sample Turbeawhitnodule_FD_89960 | JGI IMG/M metagenome (GOLD analysis project Ga0123342, IMG submission 89960) | Root nodule microbial communities of legume samples collected from Mexico - Turtle bean Mexico white nodule | ecosystem: Host-associated > Plants > Roots > Nodule | place: Mexico: Nepantla...
CTTAATTACTGTGGGAAAATTAGGTTTACGGTTACTCATATTTTTCGTGAAGGAAATGCGTGTGCTGATAAGTTGGCTAATTTAGGATTTTTTCATAGAGAGCCTTTTCTTTGGTATAATAGGATTCCACCTTGTCTATTCTTAGAATTCTTTATGAATAGGTATAGTCTACCTATGTATCGTTTTTGTTAACATATGGGTTTTGGTCTAGTCCCCGTATTTTTGTATTTTTTTTTTCTTTTTTCTTTTGTTCAATAATATTTTTTTCATGTGATGGTAAATGATTGTTGTAACTTGAGGTGTCAGCTTAGCTGAGATCTTAAGTTGCATAGTGATACCTAACATAGAAGCTTTTATTTAAAAAAAAAAAACTATAATTCAAAGTTCTAGCATAAATTAATTAACATTTTTTAACTTTATTTGATATAAGAAGTGGAAAAGGCAAAAAAAAAGAGTGAAAGACTAAATTATTTTTATTAAAAAAAATGGGTGAAAAGTGAAAAGAAATAATTAGTTTTTCTTTTATTTTCCGTCTAATTTTTCTTAATTCAAACAATTCAACTTTTTTTTAATTTTCTTATTTCCGAATTCAAATAAAAATAATTCATAATAATGAAACATAAACAACAAAATTGAAATTAATTTCCCAAATTAAATTTGTTCTTGAGTAGGGGTGAGACAATAACTCCTTGTGATTCCTCTTCCAACTATGACTTCTTATCCTCGGTCTTTGGTTTTGGACTTAAATTACACTTAATAAAGATTATCTGATACTTAAGTGAGTACTCGGTATGTTGGATGTAATATATGTTATAACAATAACATATATTTGTCTTGATTGTTGTACATATTATAGGGTCTTGTTGAACTCTTTTACAGTTGGGTCAAAATTAAGATATGTACCACGATTAACATTTTGCATTATCTAACTTTGTGCATGATTTAACTTATGTTAATTTACTTTTACCTTAATATATTTTCTTATGATGATTGATGGGTACCAAATATCAATAGATCTTAAGAGCATTCAACTCCTAATAATATAAAAATATATAATATTAAAAAACAATAAATTTTTATAATAATAATAAAAAAAAAATAACAAGTTAAGAAAAGTTTGTTCATCATTTTATAACAATATTAAGAAAAACAATAACAATTGTTGTTTGTTCTTGATAACCAAATAATCAAGAAATTTGCACGAGGTATAGGTTATATGATAAAAACTTTAGAAATAAAGAGATGAAGAAAAGGAAAGTGAATTAGCATGAAGGCTTTTTCTTAGTTGGAAGTAAAGATAGTAATTAGTGCTAAGTTTTCTTGGCAAGAAAAACTCCACTCCTTGAGTTTTTGCACCAATTTCCTTGACGAAAGCTCAAACACATCACCATGATTTGGTTGTAAAATAGGAAAAGAGAGTCAGCAGAAAATATTATTTTTCTTTCCAAATATTTTCTAAACAACAAACTCTACAAGTATTTTCTAAATATCGAAATAACTTCAAACATTTTTTGGTTGCAGGGTAGATATAAAAGACTACCACTTCAACCGCAACGGTAATTCTTCTTAATTTACTTTTCTATTTCTATAATCGTGATTAGTTCATTTTATATTATTTATTGGGATAACACTGACGCTTTTTTCATTCATTAATAATTTACAAAAGTAATCATAATCATAATATAATACATAACGAGGTTAAATTTCTCAAATTCATATAATTTTAATATCACATTTCAACTCTATAAAACCTCAGTAACTATATTCATAAAAATGTTATATAATTATATAAATGAAAAGATTTGGATAAATACACATATACTTTTCTTTTTCTTCTCTCCTTTGGTCTTTTAACTATTTTCTTTTGTATTAAATCTGTTATATTTTCTAAAATATACTCATATATTCAACTGAGAGAGTGACATTAATACCATTCTATTTATCATATTTTATTATCAAATATTATTTTTCAATCGTTATAATAAAAACTTATTAAATAAAATATAAGTCCAAGAAATATTTATAATCTATAATAAATTTTAAGCAATAAAAAATAGTATATTTAAAAAGTACGTACCAAAGTTTTTTCTTCTTTGAAGTAATTCAATAATGAAATGGATTACTCCCTTCATTTCATTTTATCTTATGTTTAAGATTTTCTTAATATTAAAAAATAATAAATTAGTCACTGAATATATATTTTTCTTAAAATATTCTTACTTTTTTCTATTTTATTTTTCATAAATCTTACGCTTTAAAATAAATCATGATTACATATTTCTATGAACACATCTATCTGATCTGTATACGATTTTATGAATAAGAATGATTGTTGCTTTAAATGAACTAATACTGTTGAACAACATTCTGACTCACCTATCCTGTTTTATGACTAAGCGTAATAATTAATATTAGTTTCCATACTCAACTGACAATTAATTTTAAAAAATATAAGAAAACTTAAATAATTTGAAAAGATAAATGTGTCTCTGATTTTATCTCTTCTTTATTTTATTATATTAAGTTAGGAAAAAAAAGTTGGTTTATCAGCCTTTCATTAATTTAACTGGACATATTGAATTTTGAGTTTAGCCTGGTCTGTTTAATCAAAACAAAAAATTAAAAAATAACTCTGAGATTAATTTTTTATATTATATATGTGTATGTCATATTATTATAATTAAAATCATAAATATTTAAGTTCTGATTATTAATAGTATTAATTAAGTTAACATAAAAAAATGTTTAAGTAATTTAAAAACAATATTATTTATGATTTAAAAATAAAAAAATAGAAAAAAACTGACGGGTTGACAGCCCATACTGTGATGGAGTGGACCAGTCCAAAAAAACAGCGGACTAACTCGTATTTTTTACTATTGACACCTCATTTATTATTTATCCTTTTCTTTTTATGTTCTTGTGTGGATGAATATCGTGACTGCACTACACAATGCGTTAGTCTTATTTTGTTTTATAATAGTTTTGATGCGTTACTTTAGGAACAGCTATGAACATAGCAGCATTTCCTAAAACACTAAATGATGACAAAATATGTATGGAAAAACACGCTTTTACAACCCCTCAATTACACGTACAAACAAAACACCAATCACAAATCTCCCCACCACTATAACATTCTTACTTGCATTACATGATAACAAACATCGGTTTCTTTTAGTAATTTAATTATTATGCATTTCTTGGGAAGATTATATCCCAAAAGAAAGGTTATTAATCTGTGATTATTACTAATGAGATTATTAATTTGTGATTAGAATGAGATATGATGCAGCATGCAGATGTATGAGATGAGTGAGAATGGATGAAGAAGGGTGGTTGTGATGAGTTATTAATTAGTGATTAAGCGTTAATGAAAGCTGAAATGAGGATGAATATGATTATGATGTATCTAAACTGGCGGTTCAATGTCTCAAAAATTGAACGGAACAAGAGTTGGTCTGAAAATTGTAACCCCCTCCCTCTTTTCCCAAACCACACATCACTTCACACACATTTATAAATACTCTCATTTTTCGCATTCTCCTTAGTCCTTCCAAACCTATTCTGTGTTCTCTCTTTCTCTCCGATATGGACTTTGTCTCCGAACGTGATTTCCCAAATCTTGAGATCATTCCTCATACCTTCAACTCATGCTTTTTCTCTGCTCAACTATACCCCACGGACAAGTAAGTTCCTCTTTCTTCATTGTCTTTTCCTTAGTATTATTCCTATGAAACAGTTTCTCGTGACTTTCGAGGTTGATTGGAACTTTCTTTGTTTCATTTTGTCTTATATGATAAACAGTACTATATTGTTTTTTTTTTTGTTCGTGTGTGTCTGGGGATGAGTTTTATTTTAATGGTGTGTGTGACTTCAGAACCATGGAGGTTTCACTTTCACCACTCGAGGGTTTTTCCGACCACGATTGGACACAGCAGTTGTCATATTCAAGCAAGCAACTAAGCTTGAATGAGTTCCCAGATTTGGAAAACCTGGACATCGATTTTAGCCTCCCACCCCTGGGTGAAGATTTGGAGGAGGTGGACCAGAAGCCCTTGAACATTATTGTTGTTCCTGAAAACGGTCGTTGCAGTCGCGAGAAGGGTTTTGGGGATGCTTTATTGGCGATTGAAAGTGGGTCTGCCATTTGTGTGAAGAAAGAGGAGGTGCAGAATATTGAGCAGATGCTAGTGCCTAGAGCTAGAGCTAGAGGTAGAGGTAGTGGTAGTAGCGGTAGCAGTAAGAAGAAGAAGCCATGTGCTTTGGAATTTGAGGAGATAAAGAAACATTTTGATGTTCCCATTAATGAAGCTGCGAAGCAAATGAATGTGGGGTTAACCATGTTGAAAAGAAGGTGCAGGGAGCTTAACATCATGAGGTGGCCCCATAGGAAACTCAAGAGCTTGCAATTACTCATTGACAATGTTAAGGTAATGTACCTTGTAACATTTAATGAGCATCAACTGAAACAACATTCTCTTTTTATTACCTTATTTCCCATGTCTCTTAATTACTCAAGTAGTAAACAATTTTGCTTTTATTTGCTGAGAAATTGTGAGTTTACAATTGTAGGAGTTGGACCCCACGCGGAATCATAATTAAGAACTTTGTAGTTTGTACTGTTTTGTAATAGTTTGTGCCCCATAAAAGGGCAGTGAAGGTGACAAGAAAACCAACGTGAAGACTAATTAACCACTGATTTTATTACTTTTCTGTGGTCAATGGTTGAAAGTGGTTGGTATGTGGTGCAGGAATTGGGTTTGGCAGAGGAGGTGTCCATGTTGGAGAAGCATAAAAGGTTGTTGGAGAAATTACCAGGACTGGAAATAAGTGCAAAAGCCAAGAAGCTGAGGCAAGCTTGTTTCAAAGCTAATTACAAGAGGAGAAGGTATATGGGTATGGCAGTCCAAGCTTGAGCTTCATGGTTATGCCTGGAATTCGTGGATGAACATAAAAGGAATAGGAGTATATAGAAATTTGAAACATTACATAAAATAGGACAGTGGAGGACTCTACTAGGTAACATAGGTTCATATTGTGAATTAGGAAACTGATTTGACTTCACAACTCATCTTGTTCATCACCTCTTTACCTCATCTTATGTCTTTTAATACTTACAATCTTACTTTTGGAACCTATGATATCAGATCTTATTCTCAACTATTCTTGTCCATTAATTCCTACTATTATTATATTCTTTATTCTTCTACAACTACCCAGCAACTGGTTAAAATGATTAACTAATTTCTCTTCCCAAAATAACTGAGCCACCACGGATGTAATTTTTAACATCTTTTATCATCCTCTGCCTCTGCTTTTAGGAGAGTATCTTATAAATACTTTTCTTAATCTACACAAAATATTGTTTTAGGACAATATCCTAGTTACATATCAAACTCATTTCAAAGTTGGTCTCAGCCAGTTTAGCTCCTTAACTTTCAGACACTGTTTAAGGATAAAATTGTTGGTTCAAATTTACGTGATTTTGCTGAAGAAAATCTGACTCCTTGTTAAACTTATACTAAACTTATTTTGGGCAAAAATATTGGCAATAACTCATTCTAGTGCAATGTTTTTTTAACACGATCAAGTGGCATCGACACAATCTGATTCTAACACTTGAACAAATCGTAATAATTTCTTTTCTGACCAATTTTCTGTAGAACCAATTGGAAGAATTTGCTCAATGTGTTTGCTAAAACTACATGATTTATATAATATTTAGATTTATGATTTACTCTTTCCCTCTTTAATTTTTTTTACATAAATCTAAATTTAAAAGGCAGAATGCTGTACTTTTTTTTTATAATTTGTGTTGTCTATTTATAAAACTAAGTGTTTGAATAGAGATGAGTAATTAATATTACATTAAAGTCTTAAATGACATGCATTTTAGGAACTTTTTTTTTTCTCACCCACACTTTGTTACAGTATGATGGGGGTATGATAAAGAATTATAATGAAATGTTTATCAACATGATTTTAGATAAATATTAATACACTTGGATATAAAATTGATTTAAAATTTAAATTAAAAAAAAGTTATGTTGAAAAAATGTATACATGAACTATTATACACAAATTTTCACTCAAATGTTAAGGTTATGAATTAGGTTTTTAACTTAATTTGATGAGTTTCATGATCCATACATTAGTTTATAAAAGATAGTGTAGAGTTGTGGAACCCTTGTGTAGAAAAAAAATGTGACAACAGTACAAATGGTGGTTTTAATTTCATGTGACTTGTTTATCATATGCAGGCATGAAAGTGTGGTCACTTATTGCATGATGGTTCTCTATTTTGATGCACTTGAATGTGATTTTTTGTTTGGTAGTTATGATGTTGGATGAAGATCTATTTTGTTGGGACTTGGGAATTATAGTGTATCACATGTCATTTGGTCTAAATGCTTATACCACATAAACAAACAACTCTTAATTTTTAAAATTAAATCTATATATATGGAATGCCTCAATCAAACAAATTAAAATTTGGTGTTCAGGACTCTGAAATTTATTATGTCTAATAAAAAAATTATAATAACAAATAAACTACTTGATAAAGTAAATAAGTTTACTAAATTTATGTTGGTTAAATCCCCTTTATTTTGAAAATAAAAAATAATCTATTTAGTAAAAAAATCTGAATAAGATCGATAACCATACTTTAATTATATATGTACTAATAAGGCTTATTGTCAGTTATTTTCTACTTTTTATTATTATTTAAACAAGTTATTTAACTTTATTAATTGTGTTATGTAAAAAATATATAAATAATGTTTGATGCACAATTTTACTAGTTTTTTAGCATTTTAATAGAAGTTACTTACATTAAGAATTTATTATTACATATTTTTATACAAAATATTTTTTCCCCTTTTTTTATTGCATAACTTATTGATAATGATAAATAATAAGTTGATTTTATTTATTGCTATTTTTCAAATATTTTTATATTATTCAATTTATTTTAACCGCTATACTATTTACAATATTTTATTATTCTAACAGTAAGATTCAATACACTGGTATTGATAAATGATAACTTTTTTTGTATTACACTATTTTCTTGATCATAATATTTATTAATATAAAGAAAGTATAATATTTACATATATGTCTTTTTTATTTTATTTTAAATTTGATTGAAAATATTTTAAAGTATTATGTAAATGAATAAAATACACAATATTGTAGATATATATACACACACAGAATACTTGAAAAAAACGTAATTAAGATAATTTATTAATAAAAAGTAATCAAGATAAATAAAAAACTAGAAAAATTAAAATCAATTAAAAACTGGAATTATAAATATTCTTAATTTTATCGTTAAAATTTAAAATATTTGTATAAAAATATTATATCAATATATTTATTTCTTTCAGTTTTAATTTATCATTTGTTTTAACATGTAATTTTGTTAAATATGCATAATTTAACAAGTTAATTTAACATCTTTCAATCACCAGCTACCAATTTTATAGTTTTAATTAAAATAAAATTATTTGTTATTAAAAAAGTAAAATACTTGTGATTTCACTCTCAAATTTTTCCAAACTATGTTCAATATTCCATCTAATATATCCAATAAAAGGATTGGGTTGGGTTGACCTAATCCACCCGAACGTGGGAAATATCTTTAGACATTTTAATAAATGAAAAAAAGTATATAATATAAAATAAAAAAACGATATTAAATATCATGTTTTATAATTAAACAATAAATTTTTATTATGAAATTTAAAATATAAATAGAAAATAAGAAGATAACAAAAATTATGAATGTAATGCAGTTTATCTCATCTTAAAATAACGTGTGTGTATATATATAATAAATATTTATTTTATTCTATACATATATTGCATTATCTTATTAAAATTTCAAATAAATAAAATATTAATTTAATTTTTAACTAAAAAATCATATTTCTTTCCATTATCTAAATAAATATAACTAACATCAAATCTCAACTATCCCTGACAGTATCTGCATTTTGTAATTGGATAGAAAGTGTGGGCTTTAACTTTATGGGCCCTTTTCCTTGGCAACATTAGTTGTTGATTCTGAAGTTTTGGACTTATTTTTCCACTGAATTTTAATGTTGATATACTCTGTTTATCTCAAAATTCAACTATTAAGGTTCGAGATAACAAATAAATTTAAATTTAATGGCAATATATAAACATTATTCACAAAGAATAATCTTTTCATTTATATTACAACAACATACAATACCGTCATTACTTAGTGTGTTTCACTGATCTCAACTGAAAAACATGTATTTCAATGGATTAGTTTCAACTTGTGTTAGGATACATTTAACAGAAAAAAAAAAGCAATACTCAAATTTCTTTTGTTTACTTTGTTGTGTAATTGTTAAGACAATGTTAATTTTATTCATTACTTAATTTTTATAATTTCTTTATGCATTCAAAAAGGTTGTAGGTTTTAATATATTTTTTAATAAAAAATTTCATGTTAGGTATCACTATGCAACTTGACATCTCAGTTAGGCTAATACATCAAGTAACAACAGTTAGGCTAATACCTCAAGTAACAACAATCATATGTCATCATATGAAAAAAAATATTATTATAAAAAAGATAAAAAAGAAAGAAAATACAAAAATATAGGGACTAGACCAAAACTCATATGTTAACAAAAAGATACATAGGTAGACTATACTAGATGAAAACTTATTATATCAATGAAATGATTATCTATGAATAAATCCTAAATTAGTCAATTTATCAGCACGCGCATTCCCTTCACGAAAAAAATATGAATAACCCAGAACTTGATTTTCTCACAGTAATTAAGACAAGTATTCCATCAATTACGAAACATCCACGGAACATTAGTCCTAGTAGTAAACGCAACACAAATCAAAGCAGAATCACATTCAAGCCAAACATCAATAAGCCCCATCTTTTGAGCTTCCTCCATAGCATGTATAACTCCATAAAACTCATCAACCATTGCAGTTTGAACTTCAAGAAACGTAGAGAAAACACCAATAAACTCCCTCATACTCCCACGAAAAATACCTCCACTAGTAGCAAGACCAGGATACACCCTATCAGCTCATCAGTGTTAATTTTAACCCAGTTTGGTGGAGGAAACTCCTATCTAACAGAAAAAGGACGAAAAACTTTACTACTACGAGTATTAATACCAAAAAACATATTCACGTTGAAATCCAACATATCATTCTTCATGGAAGTTTTAGATGAATTTTCCACCAGACAAATTAAATCATTAATTACCGAAATAGCCCTAGAAACCTCAATCTTATCCTAAAATCTAGCATAATTTCTCATACGTCATATCATCCAAATAGAAAAGGTTATCACAGCAAGTTTAATCAATTTAACCAAAGGACTACCATCACTCTTAATAAAAGAAAGAAGATCATCCTTATTAGAAAAATGAGAAGTAAGAAAAATCTGTCGAACCCAATTCCAAATATGTAAAACATTAGAACATTCGAAAAATAAACGTTGAACAGACTCCTCATGCTTTTGATTTAATTGTGTATTTTATAAAATTTTATTTTCATTAGCTTACCCTTGTTTTTCTTGTTGTGTTAGAATTGCTATGACGGTACTACGTACACAAGCAGATAATCATACAGGTTGCCAGAGGTTTTGGAGAGCTTTAACATGTTGGTTTGAAACTTATATTATAAACATTTGTATTTTTATAAGCTCTAATAATGTATTAGAAATGTTTTGAAAAACTCTAAGCTTGTATAAAACTATGTAGAACTTGTATTGTAATAGTTAGATGTATTTTGGAGTGTTACATATGATTCATGAATAACTAGAATTTAAATTATTTATAATTTGTTTTTCATGTGATGACAAATGATTGTTGTTACTTGAGATGTCAGATATGTCAAGTTGCATAATGATGCTTAACATGAAAACTTTTATTTAAAAAAATTATTTATAATTATCTCTATATGATTTTTTTATATTATTATTGAAAATTGAAAGTGTGATCTTTTAAGTTTTAAAAATGCGTTAAATCATGGTTAATAAATAATTGAGAATTTAAATTATTTATAATTATCTGTATATGGTTTTTTATATATTATTACTGAAAATGGAAGTGTTACATGTGATCTTTTAAGTTTTAAAAACATTATACTCGAATCTTTTAGCATGAAGATAATTAAATTTGAAAAACAGATTACTAAGGAATTTTATTTTAATTCATTCTAAAAGTAAAATATATAATTTTTTTGTATTTTTTTAAATAAAGAAAGTTATACTCGTGCTTATCATTAATAAAGAAAATGACTTGCAAGACACGCTTTTTAACTTTTAAGCCTATGCTGTTAAGTCATCGAACTGTAATTGCAAGCTTTCAAATATTATCTGTGATGGTCAACACTTGCATTCCAATCTGGTGTGGGCTTTGAATTAGGTTTTACTCAAATTAATTACTGCAATGCCAAGTTTCTTAAATTCAATGGAAATAATAAACTCCTCCGAGAGATTCTCTTATATTTTATTATATTATATTATCTGTTCAAAAATAAATAAATGGTACCCTATCTGTTATGCATGCATTACTTACATTTAATATATTTATTTAAAATTTAGTAATAAAAAAGTATAGAACGTTTTCTCCTATCTCCAACATTTTATTTTATGTGTAGTTTTTAAAATATTTTTTCCTTGATTTATTTGTACTTTAAATTATTTGTATTGATTATTTTTTAAAATATTTTGAATCATTAATGTGAACTTTTTTTTTCTTAACATATGTAGATGGTTGGAGAGTTGTAGAATGGTAGTGCATTAATTAACCAATTAAATTAATGAAATGTGACCGAGAAATTAAATTTGAAAGGTGCTTGCGGAGACTTAATTAATGGTTTGTGGTGTGGACCGAACAAAGAATGATGTAGAAATAGAAATGTTTTGAATTATGAGTTACGTTTGAAACCCTAATATACGCCATTACACCGATTAAATATATTTTAAAAATAATTATATTGTTAACTTAAATATATTTTTAATTTTGCAAATTATTGTTTTTAATTTTTGAAAAGTTTCTTATTTCATTTAGTTAAAAGAAATAAAATCCACGTGAATATCAACAGAAGTATGGCCACTTTGAATTGTGTTCGAGTAGTCTCATCATATTCTTTAATTAAATAAATGTAACAGATATTGAATAAACTATTTTCTGTCATATAAATTATTTTAAAAACATTGTTTTACCCTAATTTTAAGAATAATATTTTACAAAATTCAAACACAAAAAAAATGTTTTAATTAGTTGACAATTTTTTTTAATAAAAAATATAAGAATCAATAAAATTCTCCATTTCTATTTAGAACATTAGAAATAAATTCAGGGATTTTGATAAAAGTGTTATGATTTTAATGAGTTTATCATCTCACTAATTTCATTATCTATTTGTGAATCCCACTTTTGTTTTAATTTTATTTTTGTATTGATTTGATTAAATATAATAATATTTCATGAGAATAAATTTTATTTTATAAGCCATTTTTAAAATTGAATTACAGTTCAGTTTTTAAGGATTTTTTCTTTTAATTTTCTTTTAAAAAAAGTTTGCTTATTTCCATCGTCTTCATGACCTTTTCCTCTTGTTTTCATGACAATCTTTTTGGGTCATTAATAAAATTTAGAACTTGTTAAACCCTTGTTACTATACTGTGTGAATTCAGGCATTTAGAACAATGATGCCATTTGAATGAAATCTAAACAAATGATAGCAACATTATTGAACGCACACTGTGCTGTTGACTTAAATTTATCGCAAAATATAAAATGTTGCAAGTCTCTATTTTATTTAAAGATTTTCTTTATCGAGTTTAATAAATTTTAATCAATAAAAGTGTGTGTATTAAAAAAATAGTGTATTCCCAACACTTATCTAAATTTTGTATAGGTATCAACTAAGTATTCAGCCTATTAAAGATGTATTAAAAGTGTATTTGAACTTTGAATGTATGTTTGACACGCCTTAACTTGAGTCTAAAATGAGTTAAACATGAATTTTCTCATTGACCATTAGACTTGTCATTCATTGTGTTGAAAATGTGGGTTCAAGTTTTAGACCAAAGTTTCATTAAAGCTATTGAAATAACCTTTGGCGAATTTACAGTAATTATTGTGGGTATCATACTTTGACTAAAATTTTCACTTCTAATTACAAGTTTTGAAACATTATGCATCGTCGAAATTGATTTTAAATTTTTATTGTCTAATAAAACTCATGTTCATGTTGTTAGTACAAAATTATGCTATTACAAACTCAAATATACTTATGATGATCAATTCTACAAATCGAAATCAATTTTATAAACACGTATCAAAGGACACCTGTTTATGCTATTACACCTGTTTATTTGGCATTATTGAAGCTAATTAATATAAGTTGCGTTGCATTATACTAACTTTGATTAAAAATATATTTAACTATTATTTAATAAGTTGAATTATATTGATATAAATTTATGCTATTTATATTAGTAATTTATTTTTCATTTACTCAAAACTATACATACAGAAACAAACTCAATGCTTAACTTTAGTATATAACATTGGAAAATAATGATAAAGGGCTAATCTTTTCCATAGTTCACATTTCCAAAATCCAAAACCCAAATAAATTAGATGTCAAATTTACTTAAGTGTGTTTACAGTAACGATATAATATAACGTGAGAATTACTTTCGCTTGCTATTATGACTGTGCTGTGATAAATATTATTTATACAGAGTTAGTATTATAATTTTCATTTGTAATACTTGAGCACACATGGCTAAATAATTATATGACAATTCAGTAATTATTTGTGTTTATATATATACAAGTTTACCACAAAAATTATATTTACAAAAGGTATGACCCTATGCTACGCTACGCTACGAGATAGGAGAGGACTGCGACGTGTAAAATATTTTTTTTTTATTTATATACTGAATGACATCTTTTGTGAGAAGGAAATAATTTGTGAAAGAACTCCATTTGACAAGAGTAAAAATCTAAAAGATCAAACAGTGTCAAATTTGGAAGCACATTTTTTCTGCGTTGGGTGCTTGCGTTTCCATGGGACCACTTGCTTAAAGCTTTCATAAATGCTTGCCTGCAGTTGTAAAAAAGTATAATTAGATGATGAGATATGAACCTAACCAAGTCATTGCCACAGGGAAGGATTAAATACCCAAACGGTGCAGGCAAAAAAATCCACCCAACCATGAATCACTCACTATTTTTATTGGTAGGAAATTGACGAATCAATTATGCAAAAATTTATGTTCATAAGTCTGACTAATGTACAACATTTCAACCAAGAGAAAAACAGTGTCCTTTTCAAATCTTCTCCTTCAATATCACCTTTCATCATTGACTTGTATGATTTGCGAGATCTAAAAAATATTATGATGGGGAACTTCTCAAAAATGTCTTTTGTTTTTTTCCAAAACCCAACAAGCATTTCTCAATCGCAACTAGCAGGAATATCTGAACGTATAAATAACTTTATTATCTGTGAGCTGTAATAATTAAACTTATTTTAGGTGTTTTTAGTTCAAGAAAATGCAAAACATATAGGTTTTTTAGTGGGTGTTTTTTCTTTAGCCAGGGAGTGAAAGTCCAGCTTTGGATACCCAGATGTTGTTATCGTTTGACTGTTTTAATTTCTGGACTCACAAAAAGTAACCAAATCTTTCCATTCTTGCGTAAGTGTAGTAGGGTCGACTCAGCTTAAGAAAAAATCAAAGACGGAAAGTCCTCTTAAAAAACGAAATCAGTAACTTTTTTTACAAAGAAAATAAAGCACAATAGTACATATAAGTTTTTTATTATAATTTCGGTGGCGTTATAGTCCACCCAGATAATATGATTAAAGCAAAGAGCAATATTATAGTCTTAGTCAAACATCACTTTTGTCCAAGAAAAATCATAATGCATACCTAATACCTTAGCTGGCTCTGCTTTATCTATGCATGATTTGGACAACATCATTTTCTCATGATACCTTTAAGCTACTAAAAAATGTGAATTGTACAACGATAAGTTGTTTAAATTCTTTAAAAATTTATGACGATAATCCATTATCATACAGTGAATAAATGAAGAAAATAGTTGTAAATACGAAGCGTTTGTTGATTTTAGAGTATGACTTACCCACAAGTGTGACCTTTGCTTGGATACTGTCCAGAAGGATCCTCTTCTGGGAACCCTTGTGATGTTCACATTAGGCATTGTAGTAGAAGAAGAGTGAGGTGAAAAGTCAAAAGTGCCCTCAGCGTCGTCGGTGGTAATCTTCTTGTAACCGTTCCACCTGGAGGACCCAAAGTTGGAATTCCAGTAGCCCCTGGAAGTTCTGTAGGAGGTGGTGAAGGACATGGCTCGGCCCACGTAAGGCCCATCCAACACGGTTGTAGGGGAAGGCCCGTCAACGTTGGTGTCCAACAAAAACAACAACCTCGGAGGCAGTTCCAAGGTTTTTTTAACACTGTTGTCCGGCTCCGATTCGGTGTGGTAATGTCTGGGCTTCCCCGGTGCTTCCTCCCACTTGAAAGGAACCGAAATCGTGGTCTGCGGCGGCGACAGTGGAGGAGGAGTCTCCGCCGCCATGCTTGGCCGTGAGATTAAGAGAGGGAGCTTTGTCGGGGTGTAGGTTGGTTCGTGAACATGATAAAACTTGTTCTCTGAGTCTGACTCCATCATTGGTTGTTGTTCTTGATTCTCTCTCTCTCTAAGACTGAATCGGTGGAGCTAACCAAGTAGCGTGGTGGTAGGGGCAGCTCATGATGAGATAGTGAACTGGGTGTGTGTGGTTTTATAGAGATGGAAACGTGTCAGTGATTTAATTGGTAGAGAGAGAGAGAGAGAAGAGGAGGTGAATGAGTGCATTGTGGTTGTTATGGAGAAGTAAAAGAAGTATCATCAGGTCCTTTGAAAAGTCATGGAGATGACATAAATTACGTGTGTTTGGTTTGCGACTTAGTTGAGGACTTTTGGTACTAAAGATAGAAATGTAGAAAGAAAATAGTCACACTCCACTCTACCCCCAATTATAGGGTAACCGCAGGTACCACTAAATCTTCACTCTATCACTTCATAATTCACCATACTCACATCATTACATAATTTTCCCTATTTAAATAATTCGACTTAATAATTAACATTACAAAATGGAATTAAATATTATAAATAATTTAATTAAAAAATTATTCACAACACTTAAAACACTCACATTCATATTTGTAATTATAAAAATTTATATTCCTAAGATATTGATATTAATAAAATCATAGTGAAACCTAGATAAAATATTAAAGTAATGAGTTTTTGATTATTTTTTTAATATATTATTTATAGATTTAAACTCACATTTAAATTTTCTAATTGTACTACCGAATGGCTGAGAGGCCGAATGATCGAATGGTCGATAAGACTGAATGAACATAAGAACAGACAATAAATTCATGATTAACTGTTATTAAACCAGTTTAATTATAAATTATGATTAAGACACAATTGGGCCCTCGTCTGAATTCAAGAGCAGACCCATAACAGTTAAGCCACATCCCAAAGTTATAAATAACAACCCAGCTCAAAGATAATCTTTTATTCTTAACTCATCGGCATATTGTATTCGGACTAACTTGAACGTCATAGCGCCTTCACAGGTACCCCACCTGCTCATATCAGAGAAGGAAAGTACAAACAAAAAATCAGTAAGCCTAGAAGCCGGAAGGACGAAAAGATGAAAACATAAGAAGTTACTGTAAGAGGAACTTGGCCTTGTAAGAACCGTAACAAAATTGAAATTGATATATAAGATGTTTCAAAACTCAAGATGAAATTTAATCAATAAGTAAAAATTTATTTTTGTTGTACACAAACAATGAGAATATTTTGTTTGAGAGTACTATGTTTATGTTTATATAAGTATAATGTGGGTTCAATTCTAGTGAAATATTTACCGGTTTAAACATTGAAATAGCTTGGTTAGATACTCATTTTTTCTATAGGGTTTCAGTCTTGTTGGGGAACTTATTTCGGCACAAAGATTTGAATTTTCGGCGCGACTTAAACTTTGTTTTTTCAATTCAGATACATCTTAAACACGTTGGTTCAAATCATTTTGTACAAATACATCTTCTTGATCCAATTTGGAGAGCAAATGATAAATATAAACATTTTTTATGCAATAATATAGATAATAAAATAGCTTTAACGCTAAGTTGAATTTGGTGATCCGAAAAAGAAAAAAAAAATATCAATTGTTCCAAAAGAAGGTTGGAGGAATAATTTTTTATTACACTTATTCGCACGTTTTTAACTTTTTCAATAAGCTAATTCATAAAATATTTCAACGTGAGTGACATACTTCCTCGATGCATATTTTATTATTGGCTAAAATTTGTTAAAAGTATAAAACTAAAAGAGCAAAACTAATTAAGAAGGGAAATATATTGTTTATTAGCATATACTATGAATCTAAATGCCGAGAAATAAAAAAAAAAAATCTAAATAGAAGTTCCACTTTTATATTTTTTCGAGTTAGAAGAAAGAGAAGTGAACAATTTTATTTTATACATTTTAAAACACAACAGTTTTATTCTTAATGTGCATGCAGACTGAGTGCCATTATTATGACAGAAGCTTGCCAAATAAAATGGCCACTAGGGAGTCAAAAAAAAGTACATGCCTTTATGATGAAGTAGAAATTAAAAAAAAAAAACATTGATGAAAGAAAAAAGAAGAATAAAATAAAATTTATGCAAATTATTAATTCGATTTGAGGGATGTAAAGGAGTTTTGAATTTGTTATTGTTGATCCCAGAATCTTTTAAGGTAATTTTCTAAATAATTTACTTGCTTCATGAATAAGCTTTGGGATATCAAGGAAAATATTTGAAACATTGCACGAAGAGAGTCGTATCCATATGCCAAGTTCTGAACACAAGGCATGTGTTTTTTTTTATATATAAAAAAGGATAAAATAAATTTTAAATTATTGAGCATAATGCAAATATACGTTTCTATAGATCGTAAATTATAAAATAATTAAAAGGCATGTATGTTACAAAAAGAATTGATGGAAGGTACGTAACATAAACACTAGCCAACTAGGAAAACAAGTTGGATCCGACAAAAAAAAAAGTTCCAGCTCATAAAAGTTGAAAAGGAAACAAAAGGAAGGGATAAGAGAATACCAACGCACTAATACTAGGTCTTTTTCACTCCATGTTGTTTACCACCATTATTTATTTATATATATTAAGAAACATGTATTATCTTCTAAAATAAGCAAAATAATTTTAAAATTATATAAAAAATTATAAACATGATTTTATTTTATTTTTTTAAAACTGATTTTAATTTATACAAGTTTTCAATTAATTAAAAATATTTTTTGTATAACAAAGTTATTGAGATTTTCGTTTTATAAATTTCACATCAATTAGTGCGAATTGATCCTACACATGATCACAACAACAATGAGAAAATAAAGATTCCATAATGAGATTAACCTTTTTTTCTTTTTTTTCTATCTATTTATATAGAAAGACCATTTTACTTGTAACACCCCAGAAAATAACATCTAACTATTACAATACAAGTTCTATGTATTTCTATACAAACTTGGAGTTTTTCAAACATTCCTAATACATGATTATGATTTATAGAAATACAAATATTTACATATCCATAGGTCAAAATAAAACTTTGAAACCTCTAAGGCTTTCCTGCACCTGTATGGTCATCTACTCGTGTACATAGTACAGTCATCGCAGTTTAAACACAACACAAAAAGCAAGGGTAAGCTAGTGAAAATAAAATTTTATAATATACGAAATTAAATTAAAAGAGAAAATCAAATTACATGGCCA
>Ga0123342_1005662_pt1 | contig 17911 bp, 4 predicted proteins | sample Turbeawhitnodule_FD_89960 | JGI IMG/M metagenome (GOLD analysis project Ga0123342, IMG submission 89960) | Root nodule microbial communities of legume samples collected from Mexico - Turtle bean Mexico white nodule | ecosystem: Host-associated > Plants > Roots > Nodule | place: Mexico: Nepantla...
AACGGCCGCTAGGGCGCCCTTTTGTCCTCTTTTTGCAGGAATCCACAGGTAACCAGTGGGAAGGAGTCCCTAGCTGACGGTTGAGGTCGCGCACGAAGACGTCCCGGTCAACCGGACGGAACAGTTATGATGGCAAGAATTAACCAGAAAACAAATCAAAGAGTTGTTGCTTCAATTGGAAAAATAGGGATTAGGTTTCACCTTTCTCACTCTCATGTATTTTGATTAGCATGTTAACATTAAGTTCTTTGATTGAAATTGATGCCCGTATAAAAAATTTCATATTGATTTCTCGCATATAAAATTATTAATAATGTTTCCTAAATATCGATTTCTCGCATATTTATAAAAACAACTTAGAGTCACGCTTAGGCATTAATAGCAATTAACATGTCAAGTCTATTCCTAGCACTCAAATATGTTAAGTAGTGTTCTTTAGGTCAGAATCCTAAAAATAATTTTCAGTCATATTTAAGATTCTAGATCAAGAGATAGAAATATAACAACAATACCAATAATCAATCAAGAACAGAATATTATATCATATTTAAATAAGAGTTCAAACATATTACTCCCAAATCCACAAGGTAGAATAAACCCTAAACCCTAAACCCTAAACCCTAAACCTTAAATTAACACCAATTTTTGGAATAAAATGCTCTTGTTCAAATAAAGATCATAAAATATGTAAAAAGGTATAAATTCATAAATTAGGGATTATTTTTTATGTATTTTAGCAATTAATACTCATAAGTGCTTATATTTTAATATGAAATATTACTGAAATTAGGCATTTATCATTCATCTAACTTTATTGTATCAATGAATTTACAACGAAAGGAAGAGAAGAATGAGCACAAACGGGTTATGGTTTGCCTAACATTTTTTTATAAGATCCCGCAAATAGGTATCGACAGCAATTATTGCATCAAGATGTGACAATCATGAGAGTTCAACCCAATTAGCTTCAAATCTTGCATTGATATTAGGATCTTCACATTTGGAAAATGTCTTTGTGGCACTTTCACACCCTTTAGACAATCACAAAAAGTTATATTTTCATCTTTTGACTTGGTGTAACAAGATGGGGGCAGATATGTACGCTTACCCATTTCTATTGGTGCCAACTCGCCTCGTATGTTCATCTCAATAAAATATAAGCAAGCATTTAGACCATCCTTTGTCTTTCTATTAATGTTAAGAAGTGTACAAATTAAACTACCACACACATTCTTCTCAACATGCATTACATTTATACAATGTCTGACTTCTAACCTCAACCAATATAGAAGATCAAAGAATATTGCTTTCTTCTTCCATATGTTTGTCATAGATGACTTCTTTTCCGACTTACCAAAGGTGTGGTCTATTTTATTTACCTTTTCATAAACCTCAACACCAGTTAATGAAGTTGGTGGACTGTCAGTCTCTTGATGTCCATTAAAGGCTTTTTTCAACCTCCGGTAAGGTTGATGACTTCTAAGAAACCTCTAATGTCGAAGATATATTGTCTTCCTTCCATGTTTCAATTGTTGAGGAGCGGTGTCTTCTTCGCATATTGGACATGCTTTATGATCCTTAACAATATGCCCTGATAAGTTACCATATGTCGGAAAGTCATTGATGGTGCAAAATAACATGGCATGCATCTTGAAAGTTTCATTACAAAATTTGTCAAATACTTCAACAACCTGATCCCATATTAACTTTAAATCTTCAATTAGGGGACTTAGATAAACATTTATGTCATTTCTTGGCAATCTTGGACTGGATATCATCATAGAAAACATCATGTATTTTTGCTTCATCCACAATCCAAGAGGTAAGTTGTTGATGTGAAAACCTAAGGAAAATCCCCACTGGACATTAACTTAACCAAGTGGTTAAGTAGATGTGAAGGTTCATTTCACAAAGGCAAAAAGGAAAATACAATTATATGGTGAAGATGATGACAAGATATGGTGCGGAATTACATAAGGAAAACAAGAGCAACATGTAAAAATCGAATAGACATAAGGAAGCAAAATAAGAACATGTTTATGAATAGAATGGGATGATAATGGAAGGAAAAGATGAAGGAAAAGGAAGCTTATGAGAAATGGAATTTGACAATGGTTGCACACCACTTGGATGGTAAAATGACTCCAAGCCTCACTAATTATTCACACACAAAAATGTGCAGAGTAACTTTTCTCTATTTCATTCAACTTGTGTTTACAAAGGGGGAGGCCTCCTATTTATATATTTAGGAGCCTTGGAGAACAAGAAGGGAGAGGGGTAGAAGTGTACATGAAAGGGGGCGGCCTAGGGTAGGACTTTTGGTCAATGCCACTCCTTTACACATATTCTAGAACCTAGGGTTTAAACCCTAAACCCTCCTTCCCTAATGGACTTCTCATGGCCCAAACTTATATCTTCACCTCGTATTTATGCTAGATAGACCTACTCTTGCTTATTCTACTATTTGGACCCCTCAAATGAGCCCACCTTATTTACAACATTTTCTAAACATTAAGAAGACTAGCTGGAAGAACTTTAGGTGCTCTAGTCATTGTCCAATTCTCCCTCTAGTAAGGTCTCTACTTTGAGATGACTTCTCTTTGTGTACTTTAGCATCCTTGGTCATCTCCTTGTGGGCTTGGTTTGCATCAATTGTAAATAACTAGTAAAACAGGCCATGATCTGTGATTCATAACATATTACCAAACAGATTCATTCCGCTTGTAGCTAAACCAAGTTGGATATTTCTTAACTCTTTACCAAACTGTGGAAACTCGTCATCAAATTTCTTCCATTGAATGGAATCAACTGGATGTTGGTACAGACCATCACATTTCCTTTCATCTGCATGTCATCTAAGATTCTTAACATCATTTGGGTTTGCAAACAAACGCTTCATCCTTTAAATGATGGGAAGATACCACACGACCTTCATTGGGGGCCCATGCTTTTCCATCTGTTCAATAGTATCATCATCTTTTTGTTTCAACTTATAACGTGATAACCCACACCTCAAACAATTTTTCAACAATTCAAATTCTTTCATGCATAATATATAATTATTAGGACATGCATGTATCTATACCCATTGAAGAAAGAATCTTTTTGGCCTCATAACTACAATTAGGTAGAGTATTTCCCTCTAGAAGCATATCCTTCAACAACTGAAGCAATTTTGTGAAGCTTTTATTAGTTAATCCATTTATTGCCTTGACATTCATCAATCTTAACACCCCTGACAACCGTGTGAAGTTAGTTGATCCAAGATATAATGGAGTTTCTGCATTGTTTGACATAGTTCCATATCCATGCGCTTCTAGAAAAGACTCAGCTCCAACATCTCGAATCATATCCTCTAATTGATCATCATGTACTTCACCATGTATTGCATCATCCATGGTGGACTGAGCATATTCTTCCGATACAAAAACACTTAGTAAATTTAATAATTGACCATGTCATGAACATATTGTATAAGATCGTAGAAACCTTTCACATAGAAGGTGCTCCCTGATTTTGTTAATAATGAGGACCTGAGAGACAACGCACCCACTGACTAAGCCCAGCCTTCTAGGAGGATGACTCGGAGCATGACCCAAGATTCAAGGCTAGGTAAGGATTCACCTCTAGCCAATGCCTCAATGCCTAGTCTTCCTCAGAGGATCACAAGGAGTAGGGCCCAAGCTATGGGAGTTTTGCATCAGCTAGTTTCTTTATTTTTAATTTCAATAGAATAAGGTTCTTTTAGCATAATAGGGGGTGTGCTTATCATTTTAGCCGGTGCCTAGCCTTTTAGGGAAGGAATGTAGCCCTAGCTTCTAGAAGTTAGGACTAAGGGGCGGCATTGACCTAGGTCAAACCCTAGGCTGCCCCTCATTCATAACATTTATGCCCTTGCTACATCTTGTTTTCCAAGGCACCCATTCCTATAAATAGGGTGTCTTGCTCCATGTATTCTCACATTGAAATTTGAAATATAAAAGAAAGTATGCACAAATTGTGAGTGAGACTTGTGTTCTCTCAACTTTGGTCTTATCTTGTGAGAGTGAGAGCTCTTCAAAGGAAGTCCTCATCACTCATCTTGGAGAATCCCCACACTCCAAGTGGCGTGTTCATTCCATTTCCATCTTCATAAGCTTTTTATCTTTCATATTTTCTATCATTTCCATTACACCATGTTCCTTTGTGTTTATGTTCTTGTCTTTCTTCCATTTGCCATTCGGTCATCTTCCTTTTAATTGCTTCCTTTTATGCTCTTTCTTTTCTGCAAAACATCATCATCTTTACCATATCTTGTGTTTTCCTTTTTGCCTTTGGAAGTGAACCTTCACACTTACTTAACCACTTGATTAAGTTCGTGTCTAGTAGGGATCTTCCCTGGGTCTCACCCTATAATTGCTAAAACTCAAATCATAAACAAAGTGTCACCATTAAAATGGACAAATCTAAAATCAACTCACATCAGTTAACATCCAATCTCCTCCCGTTCAAACAATTAACGCACAAACACCTAAACTTTACTCCATCATGACCACTACTGTAGGCGTTACGTTGTGCAAATTGTATAAATTCTTCTACTCCTCTTTTGTAATCATCACTTATGCGAACGGAGTTAATCTAATATCAATCCATTATGTTTTGTAATGGTCATTGAGGTGTTCACTAATGCATGTGAAATCTTACGTTTTTATTGTAGGTATGAACCTATCCCATTTTAGAATATTCACTTTTTATTATAATTTAATAGTACATAATTTTAATCAACATTCCTTATATTTAATGAAATTTCGGTTGTATTTCGTATTGGTCTTCAGGTGACACGAAATAAAATGGTGTCACGAAATCTCCACAATCAAATATGCACCCGAAGAACAACACAAAATGTTATGAACCAAAATTACGTAAAATATGACATGTCAATTACAAGTTACATATTATTGAACTAATAAAAATGATTGTTCTTATCAAACTATCCATCTGGACAATTCAAGACTCCATACAAATATTGTCACTACAACCTCATGTGCTTTTTAAATACATGTATTAAATCTCAAATGGGAAACTAAGGGTCTCTCATAGGGAACAATGGTCGACGGTCGAATACCCCCAAACTCAATACCAACATGTATCAAAGAATTATAAATATCCATGCAATATAAAATTAACACATTTAATCATAAATACAATTTTAATAAAGAATATTAATTATAAATCAATAAATTATTTATAATCTAATTACAAAATCTAATTAAAAATAAATAAATTTATTATAAGTATTAAATAATATTATTCTAATTACAATCTAACAAATTAATAATTCTATTCTAACCTAACCAATAACATAATATAAATTAATAATAAATATAAATTATAATATAAAAACTAAGATATACAAATTAATAATATTAAAAAAATTAAAAACACCAACTTGCAGCAACAGTGGTGAAGGGTGGCAGAGGCGGCGACAACAACAAAACAATAAAGAGGGCGCAGTGGTGGCAGTAGAGAGAAGAGGGAAAACAAAGCCAATGAAAACCTTGAACAATTAACCGAATGAATGGAATGAGCAATGACCAATGAAAGAAAGAGCAATAAGCAATTAGAGAATGTTGCAATGAGTGTGAATGTGAAGGAAGAACTTAAAAAGGTTTGTTGCAAAGATGAAGAACCAAAGAGACATTAGCAAAGAAGACAAAATGAAAATGGTAAGAACAAAAGCATAAGTGGCGCGCTTCGAAATAGGGTAAATTAAAAGGGTCTAAAACAACGGTTCTTAGGTAAAACCGTTGTTTTAGACCCAAGTGCATTAAAATATATCGTGATTAGGGAGAAATCGTCATTTTATACCCACTCTCTTTGGTCTAAAATGGCAGCTTCACCCATAACTGCCATTTTAGACCCAATCTCTTTGGACTAAAACGGCGGTTCCACCAACAATTGCCGTTTTAGACCCATTTTAATTTTGAAAATGTCATCGTGTTTTGATGAACAATGTTTGACAGTGAAACCGATGTATATTTGATGTCGTAAATGAGTTTTTTTTTCATAGAGATATTAACTACTTACCCTACTATATTACATTGATTTTATGTACGATCAAGATTATATCGACATATAACCGGTACAAATATATTTAAAACTAATCAAAAAGATTCTAATACAAATTATACAACAATCCTAACAAATTTCTTAAAATAAATTTTAAATAACTCTTATATGATAAATTTATTAACTGATTTATAAAATAAAATTTCATCCTTAGAATTGATCTCATCATTAATAAGAAAAAAAAAAAGCATCTCCAACATAATGGGATAAAAATAAAAAATGTTATGCCATGTTGCGTTAGGTGTACGTTGATCACCTCATATTTTTTAAGACTTGACTATTTTTCAAACTAAAAGGTGTTTTTTTCCAATTTTCACCTAATTTTAATAAAAATTAGTTATCTCTTGTCGCAAAGCACATTGTGACAATAATTACATGTGACTAGTACACTAGTTTGACGAAGCAAATTAGGTACGTGATTAACTTTATTATACCTGTCAAAGTAGATGAACTGGAACTATGTAACTCATTAAGTTGGCTTTAAAATGAAAAAAAAATAAAAATTAAGGTAAATCACTTTTTTCTTCTTTTTAGATCATGCAATAACTTAAAATGAAACTTTGCTTTTTAGCTATGAACCTCTTCTGATTTCATTCTTATTACTGTCTCTTGTCAAAATCCAGTCTATACTATTGTTCATCAGTAAGATATATATGTCTCGTAAAATCTAAAATAAAAACTTTTGTATAAATTCAACTTAATCCGTTTAAATTACAATTTTATAAGTTTTCAATAATGTTTTCCTTAAGCACGACAACACCATACAAAATTCACCTAATGCAATCAAAATTGTTGTATTTTTTATCTATTTAATGTGGAATCTTCATTACACTTCTCTCTCAAGTTTGTCAACTCGTATGTGAAACTATATATTTATTGATGTTCTGATAGTGATCCAATAGTGGATGATCTAATAAGTTCAACAAATTCTCGTTAATGGTAGGTTTTAAACGACTCTGATATCATATTAAGAAATGGACTTTAAGTCTATATCAATCTTATAAAACTAACTTATAAGATGAAGTTTGTACCCTCTTATATACCATAAAATATTTTTATGTCTAGTCGATATGTGATCTCTAATACTTATTTAAAATTATATACTCTTTCATTTTTGAAAGATTTTTATTTTTATTTTTTTATCATTTTTAGAGTTTAAGATACTTTTATTTTTTGTCAACTATACTCTTTGTTATGGTATAAAAACAAAATAGAAAACTTTCATAACTATTTTATTAGTATAAAAAAAATTACATTCTTTTATTTTCTTTACTCAGAACATTTAAATCTTGAAATCAATCCAAAGAAAATTATTGTGTTAGGTGCATGCCACATTTTTAATATTGGCATCTAATGTTTTGTGTGGGCTCTCTCTAGACTTAGTTTAGCCATGGAGGAAGCTAGGCATAGATAAACGAGGGCTAGGGAAGACTATGACGATACTCTCATATGATGCCAAATTTTCCTTAAAGTTTCTAATCATTTTTAAAGTTACTAAACTTGCTACCCACACCTAAAAAAGTTAGTTACAAATGCATCATAATCAGAATAGTTTGGCCAATTGCCTTTAATGTGTTGCCTTTCATTGCTCCTACTCCATGCTTGCTTGGTTGGAAATAATTACCTTCGTATCTCACGATGTTAAGTACCGATACAGCGTGCTATAGTTTGCGTATATAAATACTAATATATGTTGCTTCTTTCCAATTCTCATGTTATATTCTCCAAGCCATTTTGCATGGATTTCTTATTTATAATTTGGTCATATTCTTAGTCTATAATACCTTCTTCACTTTAAAAATTTACCATTTCATGCATAAGATTAGTACTAATGAATGAATAGTCTAATAGGAACCTAATGACGAGTGTAATAAACTTGAATAACTCTTACATTATTATTTTAATAAGTGAACTTGTATCTAATTTAATCTATTAAAACTAATTTGTAAAGTGAAATTTATATCCTATTTTTTTTATTAAAAAAAAATAATAAAACTAAATGGAAATTTTAAGGATGCCTAAACTCTTAGATAAAAAGCTAAAGTAAGACTAATTTGTCCATTATTATAGTTAATGAAGATGAATATTCCTTGTTTGATGTGGTGCATCAAATGGAGCGCACGTAATCGCACGAAATCATATAAAATGTAGTGCACAAGGTAGTAGGTTTGGTATTGCTACAATGAGTAGGGAGCTAGCTAGACTTCAAGTTTTTAGATTGTTAAAATTCTAGTAAATAGATAGCCATCAAGTTTTTTAGTTTGCTGGTTTTTGCAAAACCAGTTCTCTTTGGGTAGGGGCTGGTTAAATAGTTTAAGATTCTTGATTTAAGTGGTGTGTCACTTAATCTTGCTTTACTTTGTTGATTGCTTAAACTAGGAGTATCTTATGTATAAGGGTTGGAACACCCCTAAAGTGTTCCATTTTATTTTATTAATTCATTGTTGATAAAAAAAATCGCACGAAATCACAATGGAGAAATGGAGGTTTTGATGAACTCTAATTGCAAATGAAAAAGAGACAATGACTTAAGCATAAAAGAGAGAAAATCAGAGAAAAGAAAATACAAAAGAAATTCTTATTTACTTGTGTATTAGAGAGTAAAATACATGGTGTATATATAAGAAAAGGACTAAAACCTAACTCAAACAGAAAAGAAAAGCTTGATCAAACAAACAAAGCTCAATAACTTAAAACAGAAAAACTAAATATGTTAACACACATATCCTAACAGAAACAAGACTTACTAATCTGTTCTTGATAAATTCCCCTCCCTCCTCACTACAAGAAAAACATGAAATATAAACCAATTTTTACAAACCAAAATAATTAGTTGCAATAGTAACTAAATTTTAGAGACCAAATTTAGAAACTAAATAATTGGTAGTTAAAACCTTGGTTGCTAATTAGATATCAATTTAGAAACTATTTAACAATAATAAAAATTAATTTAGAAACCAAATTTTTGTTTAGTTTCTAAAATGGTATCTAATTTAATTACTATTGCAACTAATTATTTTGGTCTCTAAAAATTGATTTGTATTTCATATTTTTCTGGTAATGCCTCCTTTTATTTCAGATGTGCACCATCACTACTCAGAGTCATATACAAAAAATACAGGACATTTTCCACCTGCAGAGAAATCCAAATTTGTGCCCAAAAAGATATAATAGTGAGTGCCTGAAGAATGACAATAACATATAAGTTATATATAAGTTATCATTAAATATGTCCAGATACATAAAAAACATGCATGATGCAGCATTGCTGCCATGAGATGCATGTTATGCTAAAAGATCCTGGATGTAGTGATGAATGTAGAGTTATTAATCACTTTGAAGATAATTTTGAATATCATAGTTGACACTTTCTTAAGTAAACCTTTGAAAGTGTAGAGATAGTGTATATCCTTGTACCTACACACACAAAAAGTACCAATCTGCCAAAAACTCATGGTGAAATAATATATGCAAAGTATAAGAATATCCAAAAAAAAAATATTGAATTTTACACTAGTTTTTTGGTCATATCTCTAGTTATTCCGATGTAAAATCCCATATACATTTAATAAATAAATTTGGGTTTGTTAATAAACTTAAATAATCTTTTGGATTCAAATCTTATAAAAAGAAGAAATGTAAGAAAAATTCACTAAAAATAATCAAGTCTTTGGACCAAAATTAATTACTCACAAGTCTATAAATATTACCTATGTTTTTTTGTTTATTTATAATATATCAACACATGAAACTAACTGAAATTTTGTTATTATTTATAAAATTCATTTAATAAAAATTAATTTCAAAAATAAAAAATAATGAACTATTATATTGATTAAATTAAATATTATTTTAATTATTAATAAAATTATTGGTATTTAAATTAATTTTTATTATTGACAAATAATATATAAATCGGTATCTAATTTTAGCTATCAATTATTTAGTCTCTAAAATTAATTTCTGTTTAATAATATTTTCTATGGGTATGAATTATTATTTTGCTACAAACAACGACATGGTTCAAATTTGTAATGTTTCATCTTGTGTCGGTGGAAAATAAGCAAGTTACAATTTAAAATCTAGGGTTGGTAACTTAAACTTACTCTCTTTACTTTTACGAAATCTGCATTATATATTTTAAATAACTATTGGGTATGTGAACTAATCAACCGTTGAGATTGTCTTTTTTGTTTTGTTTAATTATATTCTTATACCTCATTTGTATGATACGCATCTGTACATGGTTTTTTTCACCCCTATGGTGTAATTTTTCTTAAGATTTATAAAAGTGGATAATTTTTTTCTACTAAAACAGATAAATAGTATTTGGAATGATAACTTTGAAATGAAAAAAAATCATACACTCAAGTACGGTTTCTGTTTAATTTTTTTTTCTTTTACTGAAGTTATTATAAGGAACATTACTTCAGTAATATTTTTTTTATAAAAAATATAAATAATGGTATGATTTTTTTTTCATTTTTTAAATAAATTAAATTGAAATCTGATATGAAGGTACAACTTCTTCATTTTAATAAAAAATATTATTTTTATTTACAAAAAATAAAATAAAAACAGAGTATTTTAGGATACTTTAACTTTTATAAGAAACGAAGTTTTTCAATAAGATAGAATAAAAGATACTACCAAAATCTCAAACTAATTGAGCAACCTACCGGATTGGGAACTTCTGTGAACAACCTCTCTTTTTACAACTTCCACAAAACAAACCAAACTTAAAAGAAGATAAAAGAGAGTGTTGTCATGTTATCCCCAAGAGTGCTTATGGCCCTGTTAATGTTGCAAATGGTGTTGTCTTTGCTATATCCGATAATAGAATGAGATATTGTGGCCTAAGAGTGGTAAAATTTTATGGTCCTTTCAAACTATGGAGGCATGTCAATCTACAAATGGTGCATATATGTGAATCATGGATACAATGTTGAAGAGTGGCAGACAAGAAAGAGGTCTTTGCGTTGGTACAGGTAAAAGGCTTGGTCTTGGGTCTCAACAAATTTCCAGTTAATTTCGTTCTCTTATTCTGATTGGTGTTTGGCTCCTTTGGAGTGTATGGGGTTAGTTTCTTGAGGTTTTTTGCTTGGTTTTGTAAGGGGTAGAAGAGTTGGGTTGGTTTTTGGAAGGTGATAGCTAAAACTGATTTAACGTATTATGTATAAGGGTTGAACCCGTGAAAGTTTTTTTTATTTTATTTATTATTTATTACCGATAAAAAAATGTTGCTTATCGGCCTACCTTAAACTTAATAGAAGAAACTTTTCTCTTTGTCTTCTGTGTGAAAGAACTTCCATGGTTATATTAGTTTTATTTTTAAAAAAAATGAAGCTGTGGCTTCATGCATGATTTTCATTATGCATGACTTCTATGAAATAAATATAATAATACTGAATCATGTTCTGTATGTAAATTCAGTTAAAAAAAAATTAAGTAGAAGTTGTGGAACAAATTTTCCATTTCAATAACCATTTTTGCAAAAATAAAAATTACCCACTTTGATAAATCTCAAAAGATAATTACACCAAATGAGTAAAAGAACCTACGATTTTTTAAACAACAATGATTGTAAAGCAAAACGCACCTAATCGATAAACAATACCTTCAAAGTAATACCCATCTTATTATTTCTTTATAAAATAATGAACTAAAAAAAATCATAGGCATGCAGACTGTTAGAGATGGAAGTGTTTGTTGAGGGAACTACTCAAACTAACTATGATATTGCAAACAAAAAAAAATCATTTTACATTGATTAACCATGCTAATTGATGCTATTTCTGGCAATATTAGTATAATTTAATCCGCAAAATTTTGCATTATTGGCCTTGAATATGGAAAATGAAGAACACAAAGCATATGAGGGACGATATTCATTCAAGATTGCTGTTAGCTGGAAATATGTTTTCTTTCCCTTTTCTATCTAAATAATGTAGAAGATCCAAAAGACATGGATGAGAATTCAATTCTCTAACATGGTCAATCTAGTTAGTGTGTCGGTCCTTTGGGGTTAAGTTTTGGTGATGTTGTCATTTTGCTTTTTCTTATTTCCCCCTCCTTGATATGAAAGTTTTGCAGCTGTTGTTGTTAGGTAGAAATCATTAATTAATCCATTACAAAAATACTATAGTACTATTTATTTGTTGCATTGATAATACATGTACCTATGATTGTATTGACAATATCAATGATAATGAAGAATCAAAATATTCAGAATATTTTTTATTCACAAGGAACTAAACCTGATACTTTACAATAGTCCATACATGTTATCAAACCATTCAAACTAGACCTCTTGTTAAATATTTAAAATATAAGAACCATTTTTAATCTCTTAACATATAATTCTTTGGATCATGATTCGTGGTGCATGCATACCCACCAATAAAGACAGTACTTTACTTGGAAGATGATACTAACGAATGCCTTAAATTGGTCAGTTAAAGTTACAAAAATTCCCTTAACAAAGGATGTTAATTGATTTGCAAGAGTTTTTTAAGGAGACACATGCAATCCCAGTATGCTGATCATTCTGGATTCTCTGTGTCAGATACAAATGATACTCCTTACTTATTGCTACTCATCACTTCATATCTTCCCAGTGCCCACCATTGTATTTATTCTATGCTTTTTGTGTCTCATGTTTCGTCTGTGCTATCCAGCAGAATATGTCCTATACATATATAGACTCTGGTATGTTTCAGTGTAATCACTAAATAGTAATTTTCTACTTATTATACTACTGCATAGGAATTTGGGAACAGTAGAAAAAGGCTCAATTCATTTTCTATGTGCTCTAGTAGAAAGAGAGACATCAGAAGAGAGAGAAATGTGTGCAAGTATATACATTAACAAGATATTTTTTATAGCCAAAAATGATTATGATTGAACTTTAACATAATATTACTACTAAGTAATTATCATAGAAAGTTCGCTACCATAGACAAAGGAACTAATTAAGCGAAGGCCTCTCTTCTTTGACTCCGAGCAATCTCTATTCCCCCCTTTGAAGCTCATTTCATTTTGTTCATCTCCTTGTCCTGAGATATTGCCTTTCTCCTACATCAACAGAACAATTTGGTGACTCACTTGTTAGTTGATGCATGTGTGAAACAATACACCACAGAATGAAATAAGAGGGTGGAGATTCTGTTTCAGCAATGAGAAAGTTGAAAGGAAAAGGGAAGAAAGAATGAAAATATTAAAGAGATGGACTATAGCATTAAAGTTTCTGTTTTATATTTGATGCATTTAAAAGAAATAAAAAATTGAAAAAATGGAACACGAAATTTAAAAAGTAATACATTTTAATTTCACTACCTAAAGGTGGAATATTTCATTCCATAATATAAAATATCAAATGCTAAGCTTGTTTATGTAACTGTTACATATGCATTTTTTCCTTTTGTATTTTACAATAGAAGTAACAATAGAAAAAAAGTTTATATATATGGTATATTTATGTGAATTCGATTGAACCTGAGAAAAGGTTTATACTACTTCTGTCTGTTTGCCTTGTCAATCTGCTGGTTCGCATACAAAACCTAAAATACCACGGATAAATAATAGATTTATTTATACAACTATATATAGAGCTAAATACCAATAATGATAACTATAAACTCAAAAAACCTGAACTATAAAGAAAAAAATTGTAGGAAAAAAGGAAAAAAAGAAAAAGGGTTGAGAGAAAAATGAATGAACCTTGGGACTATTGAGAGAAGAAGTTGCAGTATCTTCCAAAGCGTCATCAATCAAAGCCGTTATGGCATCTTTCCTCTTCTTGAAACTTGTTCTTTTGGACTTTTTATTCAGTGAAAACTCCTCAACTTGTATGGCACTAGCCACTTTTTTCTCTACCAAAGAAGCTGCATCAGAGACAAGGGAGGAACAAGGGACACCTGATAAAGGCATGGAACACTTGTTGTCGACATGATTGTTGAAGAAGTCGTCGAAGTACGTTGTCCAACCACTCTCCTCGGAGGAAAGAACATCGTTGGAAGAAGGAGGACCTTTGGTTATGGAACTCATTGAAGCTGTTATGGCTTTTTCCTTTCAAAAAGCCAAGAAGTTGAAGATGAGATGGTGTAGTTAGTGGGGTTTGGTGGCCAGCTCTAAAGAGGCAAGTCCTCCAAGGAATGCATTTATATACTTGAAGAAATCCTTTGGTGGGACATTTTGTCATAAACAATAATAATTTATTTAAATATTTGTTTTTAGGTTTTATTTTGAACATTCAATAAAATTTTCTTTTAAATTGAGTATTGAATAAACTTTTCTTTTTTAAATTATATACCTTTTTTTTTGGTCGGAAAAATTTAAATTATATACCTACTTTTATTCATTTACCTATTAAATTGTTTTACATATGAAATGATGTTGAGTGTCAAGTAGGGATTAAAATAAAGTCCATTCCATTTTTGTATTTACATTATATATTACCATATAATTTAAAGATAAAAAATTAAAAGATTAAAACATTTTAGAATTAATTTAAACCAAAATAAATACTTTAGAGAGTTAAATTAAAATGCTTAATTTATTGAAACAAAATGTAATGATTAACAGTTATGAGAATAATTTAATGGGAAAAAAATTGTTCTATTTTTATTGTGTGTGAATTCTTTTAGTTTAACTATAGTCACACCTGCCATGAACAAAATTAATCTCCAACAAGTTTGGTTGAGAGAAAAAAAAAACAATGGATGCATGCGTTTTACGATTAAATACTTAAAATTAATGCGAGTTATATAATTAGTTATACATACAGTTTTCTGTAAACAAAAAGTGCTTGGTGATTACAAAATGCTTATACAAATGATGGTAACTTAATTAAGAATTTCTTAGTATGTAATAGTATAGTATACGACAGTTTGTAGCGTGTAGCAAAACTATGTTTGAACCAACAAGAGAATATTTAAAGAATATGTGGTATAAGAAATATATAAATGATTAGTTATATGTATGGCCACTATATATGGAATCTTGAAGTGGGTCATAGAAGTTAGGGGAGTTAAAACCATGAGAGAGAAAGAAGAGTGTATATGTTTGACCTACGTGGTTACAGATAGAGTGATCCTCAACATAGTTTTGGCAACAAATTCTTTATGGTGGACTTTTAAACTAGTGCTTTGAATTAGCCATTTTGTTACCCTATACAAGTTAGGGAATGTTCTTTCAGTCAATGTAGTTTTTTAGTTAAATCATTGGTGCCAATTATTTTAGCTAAATCATTTTATAAAATACCATTTCCCCTTTTCTTTTAGTTAAAAATCGTCACTTTTTATTTAGGTTTTTCACTTATTTTATAACCTATTTTCACTTTTGTATTTTTCATGTGATGAGGAAGGGAATCTCTCTTAATTGCATGCATGAGGTGAAGCTCTTGTATAAAGACTATTAAGTTATAAATTAAATATACTAATCTTTTTATAATAAAAATTAAATTAATCGAAGGGTAGAAATAATTTTGGGGGATTCAAATTCTATGCTAATTGAATAAAAAAATGAAGTTTCTTTCTGCTTTTCTGTGAGCTCACGTCAAGTTTCTTTCTTCCTTTGATTTGATAACAAGGGTTCATCATTGAATGGAATGATGAACTGAGAGTTTTAGTTGATTGACTTAACCTACAAACCTTGATTAACCATTAATATAACAAATTAGGAGTAGTTTTTCCAAATAATTGAAATAGTTATTTACTTATCCTTTGTTGTTTAGCTATTTATTTGGTTGCTTTACTTTATAATTATTTTACTGTCAGAAAAATGTTAGTTGTAAATTTTTTTTCACTAAAAAAAGCTATTAATAAATAGGTTCTATAACAAAAAAAAAAAAAATATTATAAATAATGTAACTCTTATCATATAGGTTATCCTCAACCAATTTCAGTAGATACATATTTCTGAAATTTTGTAAATATTGATATAAATAAAATATAATTATGCATTTGGTATTCAAAGTATGCGTAATTTTTTTAACTAAAAATATTATTAAATAAAAACTATTTTTTTAAAAAAATAATTAATTATTATATTAATTAAGTTAGATAATATTTTAGAGTTTAAAAAATTATTGATATTTAAAGGTTAGTGTGGAGTCTCTGTTACGCATGGTTAGGGTTGTGGTCGGTTGATTCTTTTAATCCTCATTCTCATTTTCTACCGTTTAACCTGAGTAATGTTTCTAATGATGTCAATTTAGTCTTGAGAAATGTCTGGATTGCGGTGGTTAATGAAATATGGCACGTTAGGAACAATATAGTTTTTGAAGGTGGAGAAGCATATCATTCCGAGGCTTTTTCTTTGGCTCATAATTAAAGGTTTGGCCTTAGATATCATCTAAAATTCTATCTACTTGTTTGGTCTTTGGTTGGTCTACGCTCGATTTAGTTTTGGTTTTAGCTTGTTGGTTTATGGTTTCTGGGAATCTTGGTAGAGTATAGTTTGGTAGGCTTTAGAGTTCTTCAGTTGATTTTCTGCTGGCGAGTTATTTTTAGTAAATTGTATAAAAGTTGGTTTATCCCTAAAATGTTCCATATTTATTTATTCATTATTACTGATAAAAAAATAGTTTCTATTATTAATACAAAATTTAAATTAATTTTAAAATTTATATCTAATTAGTTATTAAAGTTTTAGCTATTATTACTAATTGAAATTATAAAGATAGTAACTAATTATCAATTTAAAAATTATTTTTTAATATTAAATATTATTTTTATTTTTAAAATAATATTTAATTTAATGAATAAAATAATTAATTATTTTTTATTTTAAAAAGTAATTTTTATTTAATAATTTTCTCTAATATAACTCGGATTAAAACATAAACTTCTTTCATAAAATTCTTCATTTATATATCTTTGCATATTTAATTTCCTTTCATAAGGTCTCACCAAACCAAGATTTCGTATCAAAATTTTCTTGATAATGATAAGATCACGTATAATGTAATAATTATGTTTTGTAAATATTAACAATCTTTACTTTTACTGTAATGAAAATTAATACCTAGATATTGTAACTACCTGCAGGTGATAACAGTGGTTGTAAATAATCACCAACTCAATCGTATTTCTTTACAATTCAACAAGAATTAACTATTCAATTCCCTAACTTCTTTCTTGAGTTTCCCCCCTATCCTATGAGAACCAAGATAAATATTAACTACCATTTTCATTTCACAAATTCGTGAAATAACATTTTTTTACATCCTTGATATATATACACTTTTAGTAGTGAAACTTTAGGTGTTATATAATGTTTAATTTTTAAGTTGAACAAATTGTTACATGATCGCTGGTTGATGAAGCGGCGATCCCCATGCGTGCGTAGTCGGTGGTCGTCGAAGTTATGCAAATGCCAACATGTTCGCCGGTCGAGGAAGCGGCGTTCTCCATGCGTGTGTAGTCGGTGGTCGTCGAAGTTATGCAAAGGTCAACATGATCGCCGGTCGGTGTAGCGGCGTTCTCCATATGTGTGTAATCGGAGGTCGCCGAAGTTATGCAAAGGTCAACATGATCGTCGGCCGATGAAGCGGCGATCTCCATGCAAGCGTAGTCGGTGGTCGCTGAAGTTGTGCATCATCGCCGTATCTGAAGAACAGAAGATCAGATAACTGGAAATCGCCGAGGAAGACACATCGCCGGGTTCTCTAGAAAGCTTATTTGAAGCTGTTGGAGCTTTAGGTGAGTAAGTCCAGATGTGTTGGTTCGATAAAGATGTATGTTAAACCTCATCATGAGCAATGAGATGAAGGGAACAGCTCGCCCGTCGACGAGGGGATTTC
>Ga0123342_1005663_pt1 | contig 17910 bp, 5 predicted proteins | sample Turbeawhitnodule_FD_89960 | JGI IMG/M metagenome (GOLD analysis project Ga0123342, IMG submission 89960) | Root nodule microbial communities of legume samples collected from Mexico - Turtle bean Mexico white nodule | ecosystem: Host-associated > Plants > Roots > Nodule | place: Mexico: Nepantla...
ACCTTGTATATATCTTCTCTGTGCCTTCTTTCTGTTTATCAGATAATGATAATAATCTCTGAATTCTTTTTCTCTTCAAACACGTGTACTGTTACTTTTCTTCATTCACTGTGCTAGGGTTCCGTTTCTGTTTCTTGGGTTCTTCTTCTTCTTCTTACCAGGTAGCTCCAAGTTCGTGCTGCTCTTCCTTGGCACCACTGGTCCGATCAAGCAACATCACGGACACACACCAAGTCTATTATAAGTAGTTCATTGATAATCCTTCCACCTATGACTAAAGACATCTTAATTTTAATATGATAGATTCATGAAAATGAAAATACAAATTTAAATATAATTTTTTGATTGAAAATCTAAATGATAACAAAATTATGTAGAATTAGTTGTTGAAAAAATATTATCGAAACAACTAAAAGACATTATTAGAATTAGCTAAACCGCAACAACACTAACTAAAATAATTAGATAATATAACGTTGATTAAAAAATCCAAAATCGGCGCTAACATATATTAAAACAAAAAATAATCAAACATAATTTATAAATAAGCAACCTTGAAATGAGCTACAATTTTAGAGTTTAAATTCAAAAATATTATTATCGTGTCGATTCGGAAGCAAAGAAGAATATTAAAAAATATAATTTAAAATAAATTAGAAAAATGGGTGTGTAGGCTTAGCCAACACTTTGAGAATTATATCATTACGAAAGTTTGATCGTTGTGGAAACCAAGTGGAGAGGACTTAGATTACCGTAAGTGGTATACGGTTCGGACACACATACATCAAGATTCATTCGACACTCGTATATACGTATAAAAAAAGTATTTAATTTAAAAATATTTGTTAAATTTAGATTTGTAGTTTAATTTAGATTCTTTGAATTGAAATTTAATTGGAACTTCAAAACATATACAAGTATTATAAATCCAAATTGGTATTATTATTAAGTTTTTTTTATTAGAATTAATTACTAGATCTTTTATCAAAATTGGACTTGTAATTGAAATGATATTTGATTTGGAATTAATCTACATTTGGATTGCAATTTATTATTAAAACGGACCACTGTTTGGTTCAACAATAAGGACATAAAAATCCCTAAAAAAGTATTAAATATAACTTTAAAAACGATTAGATCAATACTACTTTTAATATTGTTTATATTAAATTTAATATTAATGTAAGCTAAATTGACGTTATATTTTAAAAAAATTAATATTTTTTTTCTATCTAACGTTAGTTAAATCAACACTACATTTTAATTAATATATAAATTCAATCTTTTGTAACTTCCGCTTAGTGGGGTGGGACTAACATATTAATAACGATAAGATAAATATTACTCCTGTTCATTTATATTATTTATATTAAGGAAATATTAAAAAAGAAAAAACAAATTAATAACGATAAGATAAATTTTAGAAGGTTCCTATTCTCTTTCATCCATTTCTTAATTTTTGGAAAAGTCGAGAATAGAAAGTGTTTTAGAAAAACATAATTCTTTCGTTTCATAACGTGTGTTCTTAAAAATAGTATTTCAATAAATATAACAATTTTATTACAGATATATATATAGATATTCATATAATTTATACAAGGAAAAATCAAAAGGAAAAAAATAATATTACATTCGAAATATAGAGCATCAATAAATTTTAAAAGAGTAAAATTTATGTTGCACTTTTCAAAATATGTAATATTTGATGGAGATCCCATATCAACTAAAAATTAGAGCCTTTTATTGTATATATGTGGGTGCAATCTTTAATTCTATGAGTCGGTTTTATGAGATTGAGTTAGACTTAAAGCTCACTCTGTAACATGGTATCAGAGTCATTTTGAGTCTATCCTAACAAATATTTGTTGGGTTTATCAGGCTACCACTCATATTGTATATAAGTGGGTTTCCGATTTTATGAGATTGAGTTAGGCTTAAAGTCCACTTTGTCACCATATTCTTAAAGGAATTGAAAACTTTATTATACTTCTTGCATTAATTTTTTTTTAAATATTTAAACCCATTCAGCCATTAGTCCTAGGTCCTCATAGGCACTTACGTAATAAAAAACCCTAAAAGATAGAGTATGTGAGAATGATGAATTATTTTCAAACATACACAATAGCCTTTTCGAAATGAAGTATGTGAAAATGATGAAAGTTTTATGCTTACGTCCCATATTTTGATGTTTTGATGGGTTGAGTGTAGAATTGTAAAAAGGTACCAATACCATTTTATCTAAATCTTTTTATGGGCTATAGATCTTCTGACCTCATCTAACCTCAAAATTCGCTTATTTATTTTTAACTTGTATGATTTAATGTTTAAAAATATAAATTATAAATAATAATACCGAGTTAAAGATATATGCTGTATTTTCAATTAGTTTTTTTATAAAAAAATTACACATATAGAAAGTTAACTCAATTCTTTTTAACTCATTTTTAGTTAAGTTTAATATCACACTAGTCCATTAAATCATGTCCATTTTCACAATTCTAATAAAAAAGTTATTTACAATTTACTTGAAATTTAACTTAAATTTTTTATATTATAAAAAAAGTTATGAATGTGTTCAATAATGTGGTCATTTATGAATATTATGATAAAAAGTAAAAAAGTATAATTGTTTCCACTATTTCGGTATACATTTTTAAAAAATGTGTGATCTTTTGTAGTTGAAAATAAAATATTTTCACACAAACCGAGCAAGCTTTAATTTAGCTATCTTCTGTTGCATGCTTAACGACCTATGGTGTGCTTAATGAGGCTATTACAGAAGAAGAGCAAGGCCAAGTTTTGTATTTTTTTTTCTTCTGATGTGTTGTGGCTTTTGCACGAAAGGATTGTAATATTTTTCACAAATTACCATTTTGAGTTTTGTTTTTTTTATAAAAATGGATAAGTAGTATAGTACGTGGACAATTTATTTTATGGATAAGATTTTGATTTTCTGTAAAAGTCGTATCCTATAACTTTGCCAATTTTATCAAACAGAAACCATATGACACCTTAACGATTTTCTAAAATTAACTTAAATGAAGTTAAACATAACCTATATGACTTTAATGTAGTCTACTACTACTTAGGACTTCAATTATATTATTTTACGTATAAATGATAAATATCTTTCACTCTAAATTTTCATTCTAAAATGATGTATTTGGTGTACGATTTAGTTTTTTTTTTTTTGAAAAAAAAAATACTTGAAATAGTAATTTGCAAAAAGAAATGACCCTACTTTACTAAAAAAGGAATTAATTTTGGGTGCATTGATTGGTGAAGAAAATGTGGCCTGTAAAAGAAAAGCAAAAGGGGAAAAAATTGAAGATGAATTGAAGCAATTAAATGGGAAAAAAATGAAAAGGAAAAGAGAGGGGCAGTGAGGTCTGACAAAGTGGGTAGCAGTAAAAGTGGAAGTAGGAGATGGTGGGGGTTTAGTAGAGGAAATAATAGGAGTAAAAGAGTCATAAATAGCATAATTGGTGGGATATTTGCACATGCAATGCCTTTTGGTTAGTGTGTGTTCAAAGTAGAGTTGTCGATACTTGTGCCAACAAACATTTTTGATGCATAACTTAATCATTTCATTTCAATATATATATATATTAGATTATGATGAAACACTCCCTCCATCACTCAAAATTTCTGATATGGAAACCTTTTGTGACTGCTTCTGCATAAGATTCCATCTCACATGCTAATTTCATCATTCCAGCTTGGAGAACTTTGTTTTTGTTTTCTTCTGAGGGGAATATAGTTCATGTTTTTCGACCTACTTCTCGATCAATCACTATTTCCAGTTATGGCATAATCTTATAAAAAAATATATATATATAAAAATAAACTTTTGCAACATTGGTGAGAGAGAGGGGTAGATGGGGAAAGTAATAAAAAAATACACTTATCATGTTTCTTCGTTTTTGTTTACTCAGATTATGAGATTCAATGTGCTTTTTGCCATTTCTTTTCAGCCTTTAGATATCTGCTTTATCTGCTTCCGCTTAAATGTGTTTTGCTCTTCGGCTCAATAAAGGAACTCCTTTTTTTTAATGGAAAATGCTTCTCATTTTTTTAAACCTTTTATGTAACGTTTTTCCTGTTAAAAATCCTAATCATCTTAAGTATTTGCAATTGCTTCGAATAGAACAAAATCTTCAATTAGAGAATATCACACTTGTATTGAATGTTGTTTTAATTGCGGTGTTAAAGAGTGAAAGCGATTGATAGTGATATATTCTTTGTGAGTTTGGCTTAATGGCCAATGAGTGAGTTGTCGTGAGTTTTAGGGTTAATGGTTGGTTGAGCCAAGTGCCCTAGATGTGGACTTGACTCCTCACTAACATGGCAGTACACGTTATTTAACAATTTTATTAAAAATAGGTGTTTTCTACTCCATTTCAGTAACGACGTCGTGTGTAAACATGAAAATATATCAATTATTTATAAAATTAATGTTTACTTATTTGATTTGGTTTTGATTCATGCATTGTTATTTTAGTCTCATGTCAAAAGTTATTGATTTGATTTTAATAATTTTATTATCATCTCAATTTTAATATATTCTCAACTCAATATCATTTCTTCTAATTGATATACTAGTGGGATTTCTTACCTGTTGAAGTTAAGGTAACACATTTTTTATTCATTAGGATTATTTACTTTAATGTTAGATGGGTTTGTGTTTTTACTAATGTTCATCAAAGATAATTTTGTTAATGTGCGTTGGAGGTATTTCTTGATTGTATTAGTCAAAATTTTCATGATCATCACTCATAAGGTTATTATATTTATCAGTATTTATTATAAATAAAATCTTTAAATATAAACCAATTTCAAACACTAAAAATAAATAATTATTATATTAATTAAAATTAAATATTATATTAGAGACTAGAAAAATTATTAGTATCTAAATATATATCAATTTTTTTTATAAAAATTTTCATATTATGCATCACTATGCAACTTGACATTTCAGTGGCACCTAAAGTAAAAACAATCATCTGTCATTACATGAAAAAAGTATTATTAAAAAAAAATAAAAAATACGAGGGACTAAACCAAAATTCACTTTATTTACCAATACCTACTACAATAATTTTTTTAAATATAAATCAATTTTAAACACTGAAATTATTTAATTATTATAGTGATTAAATTAAATATTATATTAAAAACTAACAAATTTATTAATATCTTAATTTTTTTAATAATTTTAATCAGAAATATTTTTTTAATAAAGTTAACTAAAATGCACTAGTCATAAATCAAACACTTTTATATCATTAGTTGATTATAAACTTCAATGATTAATGACATGAAATTTACAATAACAATGATAGTTACACTCTTAATCATAAGTGTATACTTCTTTTTTGGTTGAATGAAATTCATAGCGATATATTGCAGTAGTTACTTATTTTATAGTTGTAGTTTCAGCCGACAATTATCGTTGTAGTTTCAGCCGACAAAGGTAGAAAAACTCCAAAAAGTCATTAAATAATTCTCTTTTATTCTTCTCATAATTCATAATTTTTTATTTATTGGAGATTCCTTGATAAAAAATAAAGTAATTTTTAGTATATAATTAAACGTATATTTCTTCTTATACCATTAATTTTATAATATTAAATTAAACTTATAATAATTTTTTTAAGATGATAGTAAAGTTTATTTTAGTAAGATTTAATACGCATATTATGTCATCACATACTGTATATACATCTTAGTTGACCAATTGACCAAAGATAATATTAATTCTTGGTAATTCAAACATTCCTTTACAAAAATCAATTTTATAAAACTAAATTAAATTTAAAATTCATATTTAAAAATATTATTTGAACTATCGATCGACATGTCCTTGCGGCAAAGTCATAAAATATAAATTCTAAGAAATTCTCGTGGTTCTTAATCAACATTAAAAAGACCCAAATAATAGGTATATAATGCAGTTTCCCATGTTTGTAGTTGATTGAACATGAAGGTTTTCAGTGTAACATTTAAGAAATTAATTAGGTAGACACATTTAAGTTAAGCTCTGGATCATGAAGCGCAAAGATTTGGAACCGTGGGGCAAAATAAAAATGGGATAAATTTGTTCTGATATAAATAACAAAAAAAATATTTAAATAAACATTAATGCACGTTAATAGCATATTCAATTAATTAATTAAATTTATGTGTTAGGTTATGTGAAATAATACATGTGTTAGAGATTATATCCTGAGGAAAAATCTGAATAGTTTAGTTGAAATATATGAATATTGGAGTTAGGAGATGAAGATTTAGGGTTTTTTTGAAGCAGCCACATCTTCATGAAAATAAGACCTATTCAATACAGCCTGACATGTCTGAAATATATCAAATCTAACACAAAGAACATAAAAAAGAGAATACAAGAATCAAATCAAGAAGACCCCACGAAGCACCAAAGTAACCACGACGAAAAAAAAAAAAAACAATAATTCTGCATACCACTGTTAAAGAATTGTTTAATAATAACTGAAATGATTAAATAATGACCCAAATTAGTGATCCTGGTCACTCCCTTAACAAAATAGTTTTAATAATAATATTAAATATATTAATAATAATTATAATAATATTAGTAATATAATATTAATAAAAATTAATACTAATAATATTATTATTAATAATACTAATAATATTATAATAAAAATAATATTATTAATTATATTATTATCAATAATAATAATATTAATATCAACATTAATAATATTAATAAATATAACAATAGTAATGTAACATTAATGATATTAATAAATGTAATAATAAAGTAATATTAATAGTATTAATAATAATTAAAATAATATTAATTTTAATAATAACATTATTAATGATACTATTATTAATATAATTATTATAAATAATAATATTAAGAGTACAAATATTAGTAATAATAAAATAATACAAATAATAATAATTATAACTTCATCAGTAAAAATCTTTGGTATAGTGGTTACAAGTTTTTGTACTTAGTGGACTTAGGTTCAACTCATCTAGAATAAATTAACTTTAAAATAACTTGTTTTGGGATTAAACTCGATAAACTAGTTTTATACTAAGTAAACTTGTGAGTCTACAATGGAGTTAACTAGTTGAAGTCGTTGTGTTGTGATTATTTATCGTGGTGTTGATTACTAGTGTATTTTTTTTTAGAGTTTTTTTTTTTAATTTGGGAGATCAGAAAAATAGATAAGTGAAATTTTGTTTTATTTGAACAATATATTGGATTTTTTTTTTTAATTTGGGGAGATTAGGACAATGCATATCTATTGGGGAAATATTTAACTTGGAGATTTCTTTTTAATTAGAAATATTAGTGCAATGCATATCTCATTAGTTATTTTAGTAGTATTTATTTGTTTTAATGGTTTTGATTAATTATATTATAGCACTCTCATCGTGTGAAATTGAGTACATAACATGTTAATGTCAAAACTTGAGGCTAAAAGAGTTGTTAAAAGAATTGAAACTTGAATTAAGAAACCAATACAACAAATCGGCTATAAATCGTACATTGTTGCACTGTAAAGTGGAAAATTAGGCGAGTGAGATTTGAAAAATTGAAAATTTTGTTAGAAATAAAGTTGATTAAAATTTTAGATTAAAAGGGAGTATTGTATAATAATCTAAAATTAGTGTTAGACATTGTTTTTAAGTGTAAAAGGTTTCGGAAAAGGCCCCATGGATAACAAAACAATTAGGTTCATAGTCAAATACAAATACCACATAACACATAGAGCTGCTAATTAACCTATCAAATACAAATACCACTAAATAAAATTAGAAATTAAAGAAAAAAAATAATTAGTTGTTATATTGACTAAATTAAAAATTATTTCAGAGACTAACAAATTTTTTTATTTTTAAATTAACTTTTATTATTATTAAATAGTTTTTAAATTGGTATTTATTTAGCTACCAAAATTTTTCTACTAAATTTAAAATTTAAACAATGGATAGTTAAAACCTTAGTAACTCATTAAATACAAATTTAAAAATTATTTAATAATATAGAAATTAATTTATAAATATTTTTTTTTAATTTTTAAAATAGTTTCTAATTTAATTAATATAACAAATAATTATTTTAATATCTTGATTTTATACCATGTTCATCTATACAATGAGGGGTTAGGTCACTATACGGTTGTGTCACTGTTTATTATCAATAGAAATGATAATTCTTTCCAAAACAACTTTATTTTTAAGAGGTGTTTAATTTTTAGTTATTAACTATAAGTTATTTTTTTTAAACTTTTAGAATGAATATTATAAAATAATAAATTTCAACTACGCAATAATTTAATTAGATAAAAATTAATATAATAAATATTTACATCATAAGTATATTTAAAATAAAATATTTTGGCGTAATATATATTTTAATTTTCATAAAATATGAAATATTTATTTTTAATATTTATATTTATTTTTCAGTTTTTTACTTAACTCATTTCATTACAAGAAAATTATTAAATAATAATCACATTTAGAGATAAAATAATAATTAATCATAATATTAATTAAATTAGATATTAATTTAAAGACTACAAAATTATTGAAATATAAAGTGATTTTTATTATTAATAAAAAATTATAAAATAATTTTAAAATTAATATCTAAATTAGTCATCTAGTTTTAATTACTAATATTTTAAATTCTAAATTAGTTTCTAAAAAATTGATAAAGACTAATTTAGAATATAAAGTAGTAAGTAACTAAAACCTCAATAAATATTAATTTAGAAACTATTTTATAAATTTATATTAATAATAAAAATTACTTTAAATATTAATAATTTTTTTAGTTTATAAAATTATTTTTATTTTAATAAAATATTAATTAATTATTTTGGTTTTTAAAAATAATTTTTTTAGTGTTTGGTTAGTTTAGTTTTAACGTGGATAATGGTGTTAGATGTTAACATGTGGATATTTTTTAAATGACATGATTGTCACATGTTAAATATCACATGTATGCATTAAAAAAAATCCAAAAAAATATTAAATAAGATTTTAGACTCTAATAAAATTTAAAATCTAATTAATTTTAGCTTTTAATTAATTATTTTACGTGTATAAGCCATTTTGGATTTGATTTCATTTTTGTCATCAATTTACAACTTTCACCTTATATTCTTTGACACTCTTCGATGCCTACAAATGTTCCAAAACCTTCTAATTATGAGCTATGCAAAACTCTACCTCAAAAGAAATCTGAGACCAAGTGTTACAAATATGTTAGTTAGTTAATGATACTAGGAAACATGTATTTGACGTTTTGATGCAACATATGCTTTACCAAAACTAAGGAAATCAAATGTTTTAGGGAAACCTCTTTGATTTTGAGAGTGTTACGCAGTAAGTACAATTTTTGTATAAAAGAAATGATGAATTTCCAATGATACTCGTCCACTGCTGTTATCTAAGCTAAGTAAGTGTCAAACTAAAATTAAAATCTAACTATATAAATGTAACAATGACATAAAAAATACAATACGTAAAATGACACGATAAAATTTAAAATAATCATCACTCGAGAACTGGACCCAAAACTAACTAACAAAGCAAAGAGTCAAGTCCTACAAACTAAAAGTAATTTCAAATACTTTCATTGCTAATTATGTTGGAGAACCATGGCCACACAAATTAACGTCAATTTATATGATATAGGAATAATCATTTATTAAAAAATTTTAAACTTTACTTAACTTTATAAAATCGGCTTATAAATAAAGTTAAGTTTATAAGTTTACAGTCATTTATATATTATGAAATTTTAATTTTTAGTTGATGTGAGATCTTTAACACACCACCTCATACCGATACCCTCAAACTGATACGTGAGACTATATATTTATGAATGGTCTGATAGTGACTAAATAGTGAGTGACACGATAGACCCAACACAAAGACTTACTAAGATATTATCTAAATGACTCTGATACCATATTAAGAAGTGAAATTTAAACTTAATTCAACTTTATAAAATCGTCTTATTAAGTGAAATTTATCCTCATTATGAAATTATGAAAAAGAGAAAATGATTCAAGTGTAAAAGAGAGAAAAGTAGAAAAAAATACAAAAGAAATTTTTATTCACTTGTGTATTAGAGAATAAAATACATGATGTATATATAAAAAAAGACTAAGACCTAGCTGAAATATTAAAAGAAAGTTGGGTACAAACAAAACCCAATAACTTAAAACAGAAAAACTAATATGTTAACAAAAATGATTTTATCTCTACTCAACCACATTAGATCTCCAACCTCTTTATTTTATAAATTAATTTTATAAAAATAAATTAAATTTAAACTAATTTCTTAACAAATATAATTATTTTAACAAAAGATAAGGACTATCTATCTTAAAAAAAGTTACTCATAAATTACCATGATGGTTGTCATAATTTAGATGTTGAAGTTAGCTTAAAAAGTGTTGTTAATTTGATGAGAAATGTTGAAATGATAGGTAAATTATGGCAGTAGTATTGTTTTTTTAGATGTGTGGATGTGTGGGGCAATTTTAATTATATTCGATGATGAGAATTGGATGAACGTGGGGATGAAATGATCCATTATTCAGTGTCACATGTTATCAGAGTTTGGTTGGATGAGAATGGTGAGTTTGACAGCCACACAGAACCTTCACAACCATCATATGCATTTCATAATATTAATTAATCAATTACACAAATATTTATGAATTTTCATTACACTTTTTGACAAGATGATGGGTTCAAAATGGTCTTCAATTGAAGGTGGAACTTCTACTTCCTTTTCTCATGTTGTGATTGGTGATTCAAAAAGGCAAAGAATGTGGCAATAATATAAAATTAAAGCAACACATGACATATATGGAATCTCTCTTTTCTTTCTTCTCATCCAATTCCTAGTTTTGATTAAAGGCTAAACACCTTTTCTTTCCGTCCTTTGTGTTTCTTTGTCTTTGCTGTTTCTTTGTTTCCATTGTTCCTAGATCATGCTTTATGCTCGTTAGGCATCAACCTAGTTGCTCATTCATGGATGAGATTCACATACAAAGAAACATATTTTATGTTAAAATTGTAATAATTTATGGATATTTCTAGTAAATAATTACTTCAATAGATAAAATTTTAAAAACTTTATTAGAATAAATAAATCATTTCTTTTATCAATAAAAAATAAAAAAAAGACATTTCAGAAGTAATCTCTTATAGAGAACATGGTCAAGCCAACTTATTCAAGACCATCAAATTCTACCGATTAACAAATCAATACTCAAAAATACATGAAAAGATAGGATAGACCATATCAAAAGAAGTCAACAAACCTCATAAAATTCAGAATAAATAAATCGTATCAAATTGAACATAAATCAATTTGAATAATGTTTAGGGTTTAGACTGTAGCATTAAAATTTTATTTATTTTGATAATTCACCCATTATGCTAATTTAATAAAAAAACTTAATATATGAATTTTGTTGGTTGAATAGAATCGTACAAGAGTTGTGTGTATATGTGAAAAATGTAGCATGAAAAGAGAAAGAGTGAGTGAGAGAGGTAATAGAGATGAATGGATGAAGATTGCAGTGAGGTGATAAGTGAGATAGGGTTAACATAGACCAAGATTCCCCTACAATTGAAAAGCAATTGTGCAGTCATAATCAAATGATTTTATATAACTTTTATCTTCATTTTTTATCAATTTTTTAATCATAAAAAATAAAACTAAGGATGCAGAGAAGCGAAACCAGGTAAGGAAAATAAATATAACAAAATAAACCTTGTTTAACTGAGGAGAAATAAAATGAAAATTTATTTGACTTATATTTTATTCTTCTTATTATAATTGAAGAAAATGGGAGAGGATACATAACTTATTATAAATATGTTTGGATATGATTCTTTATAAATACTACTAATAATGAAAAATAAATTATAATGATTTTTTGATCAATTAAAATTAATTAGCATCCATCTGCAATAATTCTTTTTGTATAAATTAAATTAATTTACTTGTAAATTGAAAATACAATTTTAATTCTAAAACACTTATTTTAGTGGTTTTGCGAGAACCTTGATTGGTTAAAAAACATTCTATTCATTTCACCATATAATGAAACTTTCCATTCTCAACTCACTTTCATCCTTTTTTTTCAAATTATTTATTGTTTACCAAAAAAGGTTTAAAGGAGTCAATTTTGCGTAAATTAAATGATAAATAATGTGTTTAAATTCTAGATGAAATACAGAAATTGATTTTTAATTCTAATGAATACTTTGTAAATGTATTTTAAGTTTGTTGAGATCTTACTAGAAATAAAATTCATCTAAAACTCCTATTAATTTAAAAGATAATAAGTCTAATTAAGTCTCAGTTAGAATACGCCAATTAATTTCCAATTTAAATTAAAAATCATGCGAATATGTTTGACATTATTTTTCTAGATTAAGTTAAAAATAAGATTCCCTCAAACTTAAACCTCAGTAAAAAATATAAAATCACAATACATTATTTTATTTTTTATTCTAGTTGTTTCAACTTAATTTAATTTTTAATTGAAATTTAAATACACACCATAATTATTTTTCGACTCAAGTTCAGTTTAAACCAATTTAATTTTTCTAAATAAAATCCAAATATATTGTATAATCTTGGATTTAAATCTTATATATGTGTAAAATACTATGAAAGAAGAGTTGTGATCTATAGTGATTCTACTGAAATTTATAAAAGAAAAATACATATTTGGAACATTTGAGTAAGTATATCCTAAATCTATGTCTTGTTTCATTAGAAAAACACACTTATTTAATTAATAAGTTTATTAATTTCTCGTTCATCTATTTTTGTTTCCATTTTTTTAGTTTTATTTTGTTATATTATATTAATTATCAAAATTGTGTTCAGTAAAACTAGTTCACGTGAAAACTTACAAGTCATAAGTTAGGAGTTGAAAATATACAAACTTATAAATTAGTTGATTGATTTTAAAGTCCACGTTAAATTTAGCTATTTGAAGCAATTAACAGAAATAAGTTAAAAGCTATTATTATGTAATAAAAACATTTAGTTTAGTTAAACGATTAAAAGTTTGTCAAAGTATTTTATAAATTACTCTTTCTTAGTTTATAAATGTAAGATACTTATAAATAATACATATATTGAAAATTTAGTTAAGTTAGTTAATAATATTACATTTCTTTATAATTTTACTATTTTTTTAAAATATCCTTCAAAATTTATATATGAGAAGAAAAGAATAAGGGATTTTAAATTTTTACAATTAAACTCTTCCATTTTTCAATCTTCGTAAGATTTTTTTTAAAGTTTTAAATCACCTGGTTAAGGGATACACGTGTCTAAGTACTTATAAAATTTAACGTTGGTCTAATCTTTAGAGGAGGAAAAAATATAGTTTATAATATTTACTAAATTCCAATTTTATTCCTATAACTTCTTTTTATATGTTCGATTTAATCCTTTGGTGTTAAAATTTCCTTTTAGTCTTTTAAATTTAAAACATATATTTTGGTGTTTTCCATTATATATTTCTACTAAAAAAGAACTAATAGTTAAAGTTGTATACCAAATATAATATTTATTAATAATATTAAATGTTTTTTATATATCATACAATAACCTTAAATATCAAAAGTTTAGAAGAGGAAAAAGTTGCTCTTAAACAAGGGGTAGAATTATAGAAAACAAAATTGTACTTTCAAGCAACATAAAAATAAGACTTGGTTCGCTTTCCAATACGGGCCTTCTACTTTATTTGTTTTAGCCATTACACTAAGGCTTTCGCTTTCTGCACCCCAATTTTCATCATGCACTCCCATAATTGAGTGAAATAACAACATTGTGCTCCGTTTGTGAGAACAGTGCAGAAGAAAAGAAGAGAAAAAACGGTTGAAAAACTCATTTCGGAAAATGTATTTTGGGAGGTATATAAGAACCCTGCACAAATTTTGTTCCGGAAAGTTTGTTTCATGATGTATTGTGTTTCAAAAATTTCATTCTCCAAATCTTGTTATGAAAATCTTATCCTTATTCATAAATCCTGTTTTGAAAATTCCAAAATCCCGTTCCATGAATTTTAGAAAACGTGTTTTGGAAAAAATTAAAGAATAGGTAATTCGAAAGTCATTTTAACGATAGTTTTGATGTTCAATTATTAAAGATATCCAATCAATAAATATAGGATAATTGAGCATGATAGTTGATTTAAATAACGAATACAATCATTCTACTTATAATGAGTTAATGAATAGATACGTTGAAAGAATTTGAAACATCAATTAAACCTTGTAAATATAAAAGAGTAAGTAGAAGGAACGTGAGAAAATTATCTTATATATTCTTGACATATTAAATTGAAACAAAGTCTTACAAAACTTATTGAACATTTCATAAAATAAGAGAAAGGAAAAATGAACTGAATTCTTGCAGGATTCCAATCTGGTACGATGTGAAGCTAGTGGGAGTGGCATGGCTGGTTTTGCGCAGTTGAAAGCTTTTTTGTATGAACGGTTTTAGACCACATGTTCTGAGGTACATAACGGAGGAGTTAATTAATTTAGAGGAATTCATATAGTTTTCTTTTAATCAAATTGAAATGAAGTGCTTAAGTTTAGGATTTCTGGTGCTGTTTGTGGTTGTATTGAGATGATTTAGGGTTTCGGGGAGTGAAGTTGAAAGAAACAAATTGAATTGGAAAGACGGTGGATGTTGATCTTGAATTTGGGAATCAGTTCCAGTACTTTTCTATTTGGTTAATTGGGTTTATTTTAATGTTTAATGTATCATGTGTGGTTTTGTCACAATTTCAAATCCAAAACAAAAATGTATAAAACATACGTATTACGTAACATAATAAGGTGGGAAGATTGGTTAAACAATACGAAGAAAGGCGTAACTGAAGATATTAGTTGGACATGTATCGGCTATAAAGAATAAATAGCACTGCGCTTGGAGAAACAAAGGTGTTAATTATGATAACAGCACACATAAAAAAGACATTTACAATACTATAAAACATCTAAAGGACCTTTTCTAACCCTTCGCTACATAAAGACAAACAATGTTGGTTTAGCAAGGGGTGTTTCCAACAAGCCCTGTGATAATACTCCATCGATCACCAGTAGTCCAGACTGATTCACAAACACAATATCATGTGAGAAATATCAGCAATTATAAAGAATTGCATAGCTTTTGTTTGGTATGAGAAATTACCCTTCGAAGGTTGCTCAATCCAAGGGCCATTCATCACATTCAATATACTGCATGCTTCACTATATTGCAGATCTGGTAACAATTTTGGGGTAAGTAAGAAACACCTGCATTGGATTAATAATAGTTTATCATTTGGCACCCATAAAACTTGGGAACAAAACATAATTGCGAATGACGCGCCTGCGAAGGTCAACCTTAACTGTTTGTTGTACATGTATGATAACGTCAATTATAGAAACTTCGAATATTATAAGATACATAATTCCACATAAAATAGTATAGGATGTTCAGTGAAGTATTACGTGTTTGGTTCCCCTTAATAAATAGCTAGGTTTTGAGTTCCCAAAGTGCTTGGATAATTATAAATTTGTATTGAAGCTATTGGAAGTCCTAAATCAGTTAAGTTCAATTCTTTAAATGCGGTTTATAGATATATAAGTTGATCAACTTCATTTAACATCAATTGATTTTAACGATGAAATCTAGTATTTTGGAAAAGACTACCTGGCTAGGATTATAACTATCAGGAAGTACAGTGAAACTTCATCAAGTGAAGTATCATAGAGTAGAAGACACCGAAATGTCAACTCTTAAGGACAATGCTATGATAGAAACTTCGGTATTATGGGATATCTAAGTCCCACAATGAATAGTATAGAATACACGGTAGAGTATAAGTGTTTTTAGTTCTCCCCTTGCGCTCAATCCAACACCCCTTGTCCATGGAAATGGGGTTCTTATCACTAATAACACCAAAACTAAGGAACAAACAAGCTTTTCGAGTTCAAAATTATAGATTGGAGATGAAACAGTTCGAGTCACTCTAGCAAGTTTGACTAGTGAGAATTTACTACTATCTTTATGCTTATTTTCTAGGTGATAATGTACATGCTATTAGCAATGCAACTTGGTAATTGCATGATAGTGGATCATGAAAATCTTGAATTTCAAGAGTTGCTAATACCGTCTTAGCGCCTAGCGAAGTGTATATAGGAAACTCATGACCTTCACAACCAGGAGATCTGAATATTAATGAAAAATTGGGGTTCTCCATTGTCTGAGCTTCCCTTAGGTTATTGAGTACTGTCAAGTAGAATTTTTGGGGTCCAATTTCTTTAATTTCTAACTGATTGAAGATTATTCTTTTTTTGCCTATAAATGAACAAACACATTTAGCAGTGTTTTAGCTGATATAGCAGATATACACATTACTAATATCCCTGGCATTTCCCTTTTATTCAAGATTATTTTAAAAACAGAAAAACAGTCTGACACACTGAAATAACCTATAACTGACCAAAGGAACAAAAAGATGAAGTGATAATCTTTTAGTACTCACTGGGGTGTATTTGGCTTGCTTGCTGCTCGCACTAATTGCTGGAACATCTTCCTTTCATTTATTGGGTCCATCCCTGAGAAAAACACAGTCAAAGACCGTCTTTAGAGAGCTGGTGTAAATCTGGAAAGAATTTTCATTAAACAGTTACCAACCTTGGTTGATCTCATCAACAACTCTAAATGGGCAGTTTGTCAGATCTTGAAGGGAAACAAGATAAACAATAGTTGAAACTGATCGCTCCTAGAAAATCAAACCCCAAGGTTAATTAAGGGAGGAAAACATAGGATGAATGTAACAAGAAATAAATTCTTTGCAATACCCCTCCAGATTGATGATGGGCACTCAAAACATTAAGTTGTCCATTTTCTCTGCGAGTGATAATATAAAACAAATACACTCTGTTAGCAGGAATAAAAATAATAAGAGACTGAGAAGTGGCATGTCCATTTAAACTGAACAATAAGAAAAATAATGAATTTTTAGCACAATTTAGGTAGGTCCAACCAAGTCAGCGTCTCATCTTAATATTGAATGAGTGGAATCCAGGAGTCACATAAAATGACCACAAGATTGAACGGTATCATGTGAGGGCACAAAACACAAAACAGGTTCAGAACAGAAGTTACCTGAATTTAACTTTTATCAGTATTCCAAATTGATCAAAATCTATATCATGCTCATCTGAGAACACATGAAACATGTGAGGATAAAAGGGTAAGAAAAACCCAGCAAGTTAATATCAATTACCATCTAACAAACCTAGGGAAACTTCTCCAGCAACTGCCATCTCTTGGAAATTATAGCTGAAAGTTTCATTTATTTTTACCACAAGGTTTCTCAATGTAGGAAGCCATTTTCCCTGCAGAAAAAAACATAAAGTTGATATTTTCTCTTGATAATATTCTAAAGGCAACCAGAAACCCGAAATATTCATACATGCTTACTCTAGTGCACAGGAAAAGGGATAAATATGTCCATACAATACACACTACTACTAAACATGCTATAGTTCAACTTGAAAAAAAAATTACTCAAACACTTGTGAGCAGAAAACTGATTCCATTCAAATTGATAGTAAACCAGTACAGGAGACTATATATAGAGCTCTATCACCCTAGAATAGTGCTTACAAAATTTCCTATAGGATCCTACAGTATCTTAACTGTCATAATTACAATTACAGTGATTAATAAAGTGGAAAAGAAATAGATGAAATATATTTCTGAGATATCTTACAAATGTGATTACAGTCTCTATTTATAGACTGTTTTACAACCTAATTAAAGAAAGAAATAATAGGCAATGAAAGCCAGAA
>Ga0123342_1005664_pt1 | contig 17908 bp, 10 predicted proteins | sample Turbeawhitnodule_FD_89960 | JGI IMG/M metagenome (GOLD analysis project Ga0123342, IMG submission 89960) | Root nodule microbial communities of legume samples collected from Mexico - Turtle bean Mexico white nodule | ecosystem: Host-associated > Plants > Roots > Nodule | place: Mexico: Nepantla...
CATATGTTGTTTGCACCCAGGTAAGGAGGCACGTCCATAAACAAATCACAAAAAGAAGATACGGGGAAGAAAAGCCAGGACGTTTTGTTTTCGGAAAACCAGTTTTGTTCACTCTCGGTCTGGCACTTACCACGCCTTACTCCTTGGGTATTTTGGTCTGAAATTTTTACCAGACGTTCTTAACTGTGTCTGTCGAGTTTTGGCTGATATTTGAGCCCTAGATTCGTCCCACAAGATTGGCAATAAATTTTTTATTCATCACTGACAGGACTGAAAGTAAAGTTCGTTTGTGTACGAAATTGTTTGATTTGTTTCGTGGGTGAGTACTCATCCGTTTGACCTGAAATTTATCGCGTTTCGTCCCAAATTCAATGGAGATTTTTTCTTGAATTTTCAGCACAAAACTATTTCGGGAGAATTTTTCAGAAATTTTGTGCAGACCAAGGATATCCTCTACCAAAACTTGTGAAATTTACCCCTAATTTCTGCAATTTTTTTCCGGGTCCGTATTGCGCTGAAAAAATTCACACAAGTACTTTCATATGTTGTTTGCACCCAGGTAAGGAGGCATGTCCATAAACAAATCACAAAAAGAAGATACGGCGAAGAAAAGCCAGGACGTTTTGTTTTCGGAAAACTAGTTTTATTCACTCTCGGTCTGGGACTTACCACGCCTTGCTCCTTGGGTATTTTGGTATGAAATTTTTACCAGACGTTCGTCACTGTATCTGTCGAGTTTTGGCTGATATTTGAGCCCCAGATTCGTCCCACAGGATTGGCAAAAAAAAAATTTATTCATCACTGCCAGGGCTGAAAGGAAGGTTCGTTTGTGTGCGAAACTGTTTGATTTTTTTCGTGGGTGAGTTCTCATCCGTTTGACCTTAAATTCGTCCCAAATTCAGTAGAGATTCTTACGTGAATTTTCAGGACAAAACTATTTCGGGAGAATTTTTCAGAAACTTTGTGCAGACCAAGGCTATCCTCTACAAAAACTTTTGAAATTTCGCCCTACTTTCTGCAAAAAAAATTTGGGTCCGTATTGCGCTGAAAAAATTCACACAAGTACTTTCATATGTTGTTTGCACCCTGGTAAGGAGGCACGTCGAGAAACAAATCACAAAAAGAAGATACGGCGAAGAAAAGCCAGGACGTTTTGTTTTCGGAAAACCAGTTTTGTTCACTCTCGGTTTGGGACTTACCACGCCTACTCCTTGGGTATTTTGGTCTGAAATTTTTACCAAACGTTCGTCACTGTGTCTTTTGAATTTTGGTTGAGATTTAAACCCCTGATTCGTCCCACAGGATTGGCAATAAATTTTTTATTCATCACTGTCAGGGCTGAAAGGAAGGTTCGTTTGTGTGCGAAACTGGTTGATTTTTTTCATGGGTGAGTGCTCATCCGTTTGACCTGAAATTTGTCGCATTTCGCCCCAAATTCAGTGGAGATTCTTAAGTGAATTTTCAAGACAAAACTATTTCGGGAGAATTTTCAAAAATTTTGTGCAGACCAAGACTATCCTCTACCAAAACTTGTGAAATTTCGCCCTAATTTCTGCAATTTTTTTCCGGGTCCGTATTGCGCTGTTAAAATTCACACAAGTACTTTCATATGTTGTTTGCACCCAGGTAAGGAGACACGTCCATAAACAAATCACAGAAAGAAGATACGGGGAAGAAAAGCCAGGACGTTTTGTTTTCGGAAAACCAGTTTTGTTCACTCTCGGTTTGGGACTTGCCACGCCTTACTCCTTGGGTATTTTGGTCCGAAATTTTTACCAGACGTTCGTCATTGTGTCTGTCGAGTTTTGGCTGAGATTTGAGCCCCAGATTCGTCCCACAGGATTGGCAATAAATTTTTTATTCATCATTGTCAAGGCTGAAAGGAAGGTTCGTTTGTGTGCGAAACTGTTTGATTTTTTTCGTGGATGAATATTCATCCGTTTGACCTTAAATTTGTCGCGTTTTTTCCTAAATTCAGTAGAGACTCTTACATAGAATTTACACAAAAAATTATTTCAAGATAATTTTTTCTGATATTTTGTGAAAATCAAGGCTATCCTCTACCAAAATTTTTGAAATTTCGTCACAGTTTCTGCAATTTTATTCTGGATGCATACTGCATTAAAAAATTCCAAAAAAAATCACTAAAGTACATACATACGTTGTTTTCACCGAGCTATAAAGAGGCTGGTCTATAAACAAATTACAAAAAGAATATGATCCTTGCTTAGAAGATGGTTAACTGGGGAAGAAAAGTACAAAGGATATGATGGGTTATTATTTTGACATGTATAATTTGAACAATTGTTTTGCTTACAAGATGGTTAACTGGTAAAAAAAGTACAAAGGATGTGATTGGTTATTGATTTGACATGTATAATTTGAACAATTGCTTTTGTACTATTTTAACTCGGATTTCCTTTTACAAAAGACGTTGGCAGTTTTCGTATCATTGGGTAGGCCTTAGATTTTTTTTAATTTTGAGCACATCTTTTCTCTATAGTTTGCCTTGGTTAGTTCATACTCTAAAATTGTTGTTTTTTGTTCCTATACTTTTACTATATTTAGGTTTTAGTTCTTACAATTTTATTCTATTTGTTTGGATCCTTATAATATAGACATTGGTTCTAATGAATTGTCTTTAAAGTGCTAATGGTTTTTGCATTTTCAAAAGTTTAGGATATTTAGGGATGAGTGAAAGACTATGAAGGACGAAATGTTCTATGTTGTTTTTCCTTGATTAAAAGTGAAATGCAAAGATAGGGAATAAACTAACTAAGTAGGACAAACAACGAAACAGAAAGCATGTGAAGATGACAATACGACAGAAGCATGACATAATTAGTTCTAGAAGCATCCAGAATTGGCCAAATTAATATAACAAAACTTGTGGTGCTTCTTCTGCTTTGAAGTGGGACAACTCATGGTAGTTTGATATCCCACACGAGTCGGAGGCGCGAAGATGTCATGCAACTCATGATTATGAGGAGGTATTTACCTTCACACGATACCTTTCATATCTGTATGTATTTACTATCTTTTCTACTTCTATAAATAAGAAGTATGTGTGTGTGTATACCTACCTTAAGTTTTAAAGTAGTGATGATGACAATATTTTTTTAATATTATTCTTCTAAGAAAACTATACAAGATATTAAGCATAACATTCCTATAGTAATATATAAGAGAAGGATATTTTTTATACAGTATTATCTTTATTCTTGCAATAGGGAAAAGTGAATGCATTAAATATGGTAAGAGTTAGAATAATGAAAGAATTAAACATACAATAATATTAATAATTGATTTAGAAGATGAGTAAATGACAAGGCATGGGGAGTTTGAAGAGATGTGAACCACAGAAAATAGAAGAGAGAAAGAAGGCCACAAGGGAAGGGAGAGATAAGTATTTATTAATTTAATAATTGTGAGAAGGAGAAAGGAATTGTAGCCTGAAATGAGAATGAGGGTTTTGCAGTTGTGTTCTTCCATGGCTTTGGCGTGTACATGCAGAGCTCCTCTGCAGGTAGAATTGGGGAAGTTCTGGATTTTGAGAAACAGGAGAAGCTGCAGTAATTTGCAGGTGCAGAGTTCTCGCGGACCCCCGAGAGCCCCCCCTGGAGTTGACACCAGAATCCACTGGGACAACGAGGATGAAGGGTGGATTGGAGGCGGAGACAGAGATAAAAAGACCAAATCCAGCAACATGTTCGCTGATGATGACTTCTCAGATTTGCTCCTCACCTCTTCTTTAAGCTCTCATTACGAGTGAGTCACTCCCTTCTACTCTGCTACTTTTTCTTATCATCCTTCTCATGCGTCATCATTCACCAGATTCTTAGGAGTATCACCCGATGCGGATTTAGAAGAAATCAAAGTTGCTTATAGGAAACTATCGAAGGAGTATCATCCCGACACAACTTCCCTCCCTCTGAAAAGTGCGTCGGAAAAATTCATGAAACTGAGAGAGATTTACAACGTTCTGAGCGATGAAGAGAGTCGAAAATTTTATGATTGGAGCCTTGCTCAAGAGGCTGCAAGCCGGCACGCAGAGAAGATGAAAATGAAATTAGAGGATCCTCGAATGCAACAACTCAGGAACTGGGAACCTGTTCCTGACATGGTCGATCGCCTCGGTGGAAGGAATATGAAGCTTAGCAATCAGGCAGTCTCTGCCATCACTCTTGATGTTTTTATCATTATTTTTTCCATTTTCTGTATCATTTACGTAGTCTTCTTTAGAGAACCATATTACTACTAGATATACATCTTACACAACACAATCAAATATATTACACCATTTCTTTTCTGCTCCAACTTCTCTTATTCTATTCACTCACCTATCAAACTGCAAACATAGGTCACTCATTATAATATAATTAGGTGTTCATTCTTCTCCCTCTTCATTTTATATTTGTTTTGAGTAGCAACATTTACAGGCTTGAAATCTAACCAGTAGAGAATGTTTTACGTATAAATGTTTTTATGTGTAATATAGACTTTAAAGATTATGAGCGTCCAAAGCTTGCGGGTAAGAATAAATTAATTATTTTGTATTACTGGATTATTAATTTATTATGTAATTATTCTCTTTATGATCTTGGTATCTTATGTTAACAGTATTCATTGTTTGAGAGTCAAGTTCTTAACGAACTAATTATATTTTATCCTGTCATTGATCTTGTATTAATTTCATGCTAATACTTTTAGGTGCAACAAACTAATTTCGCTTTTTTTTCTTATTTTGACGTTCTAAAAACAGTTTTACAAAAATTCATCACAAAAAAGCTTAATTTGTGTATTAACCTTAAATATTTTAAAATATGGAAGGATAGTAAACATGTAAATTCCTAGTAGTAGAGTAATGCAAAGTTTTAAATCAGAATAAATTTGACAAATAAAAAAAGATTGACTGAATTTGTTTAATTCCCATTGCCACATTAAAAACTTACACCATTCTCCAATCATATATAAAGTTTTACCACGATGATATACTAAATGCGTATATTATCAAGGTATAATTTTTTTTAAAAGAAAACCAAACTTTCCCTACAATTCCATTCTCATGTATCAATTCCAAAATATTTGATTGGATCACAAGTTCACAGTAATTATGCCACAAGTCATTTGCATTACAATAGTATATACACATTTGTTAATCCATCCAAACGTGCTAAAATCTTTGTCAACAAAAATTTCAACTTGAAATCGTTGTTTGGATCATTTTTCCCATTTTCATTGTTTTAATAATAACGAGTTTACAAACATCCTCTCTCCTCCCCCTTCTTGCCAAAGAAATGAATAAGCATGCATCAAATAAATATGGGAAATTTGATCACTTTGCATTGTTACAAATCCCGAGGTAATATGAACAGTGGCAGATCGATAGACATATGAACAATAGCATAAGATCAATAGATATAATATCCACCTAGCACTAGCCTCTTCTACTACTGCTAAGTAATCTCTGAAGTTGGAAAGCTTCTCCCTGCTCTCCATTCAGTGCTCGTCTCTCTAAGCAGCAAGCAGTGAGCTGTCTAAGTAACCTCTCCAGATAGGACTGCAAGCAATGTTTTGATTCTTTCATATTGGGATTTGTGGACAAAATCATGGCATTTACCGTGTCAGCTACAACTTCTCGCTGCGAGTCTTTTAGAAGATAGCCTACGGAAGATTCTAGAGGCCGTTCATATGCCAGCAAAGCAACACAGTCCTACGGAATCAACAATTCAAAGGCAACAGGAAACAGATGATATATACACAAAAAATTAAGATTCCTCAGTAGGGCTTAAAGCCAATAACAAAGGAGAGAAGAGAAGAGATGATTTAGGATTTAAGGTTTAGGAATTGTTTCGACTAATCTAGTACAATATAATTATTATATGCTGAGAGCACTAATAAGCAAAAAACGTAAAGACATTTGAAATCGACAACAGATATTTGTGAAGCAGAGTAACAATTCCATTATCAGTAAGAAAAATCACCTGAACTAAATCCTTAAAGACAGGCAAGTCATAAAAACTCGACAATTCTATTCTTCCATATCTGACTGCCTCCTCAAGAGCTCCAACCTAAATAATGCATAGAGCCATCAAATACATAATAATAAATTACTCAGCTTCTGTGGCCTATAGGGATTTTGAATCAAAGCTAGAACATCAAAAAGATAAATTAGACATTTTTCAGCAGCAAAAGACAGATAAAAATATCAATTGAGCTTAACTAATTAACAAAATGTGAGGCATGTAACAGGGACTAGCATCTTATGGAATGTGGAAGTTTCACATTAAATAGTATGTATGGAATGTTTGGTTCTCCTTCCTTAATAGTTACTTTTTAAGGATGGGTTCCTCGAGACTTGGGGGTGCTTATAAAAAATTAAAATAACAACCTAAATCCACATTTACGAATATGTACTAATGAAATACAGGAATAAAGTAGGTCAGACTTCCGATAATCACAAAAATAAACATTGAAAGGAATATACCCGAACTAATTCGATAAAATGTTGACAATGAAGCAGAAAGCATGTAGCTGACGTGTTGTCCTGCAGTAACCAGAATTGATTGTCATGATTCCAGAAGTAAATATGAAGAAAGAAGATTCTTACATAAGAGAAATATTAAAATTCCATACATAATTTTATCTGTTATTTGGAACCTTTAAAATAGGGGAAAATTAAATTAGAGTTATGTCTCGAAGATCAAAAAAGTATTTCAAAGAGAAAATCTTAGTCAACTTAGCAATGTACTGTCACCTTGAATAGGTGCAAAAGAAACAATGACAAGGGGCTAGAATTATTGCCAACAGCCAAACTCCTCATAACCACAAATTCTTGGGTAAATACGTTTTCAAATGTGATAAACTCAGAAAGAGTGAACCAAGAGAAATATATCATACCATAACCTCTGTTATGTATGACTCAAACAACAAAACAGAACATGGCAGTTAACAATTTAAGTAAAACTCAGTAATCAAAATTACTTAAAAGAATAAGTTTAAAGCAATTTCCATTATATATAGATTAAAGATGATAAATATGCCATAGCAAACATGATTTAATTTTTTATCAGTTTAATTGAAGTTAGGTTTGCACTATATTATACACAACTGTGACTGAGACAAGTACGTCTGAGAGAACCCACCTCAACAATTTGGGGATACCATTCACGCAATTTACCAAATGCAACATCAAGGTTCCCTTTCCTGATTAGCTTCATTGAAAAGAAAAGATGTAAGCCAATTATGATTCTAAATCAGCAAAACAATAACAAAACAAAGGACAGTAAAACTACCAAATATTTATCACCACAAACTAAATGTTGACTAGAAAAACTCAACAGGAAAAGAAACTCGCCGGACAAACATTTGCGTTGTATAGTAGTTTCTGAAAAACATCAGCTATAAACAGCAAATGCCGGGGAACATTGGTGGTAAACAGTAATGTTGGTCAGAAATGTCTCTCCTGAATGTCATTGGCAGTGAAGAACAATGACAGGTGGTGAACTATGATGGCAGTGGCAAACAGTGTATTCAGTGTGAATAGTGACAGTAGAGCAAAAACTAGAAACCAGAAATCGTACATAGTTTCTAAAATATTGACTCCTATGAGCATTGGGCTCACAGTTTTAGTTACCTTCGCATTATGTTCTTGATTACTGACAAAAACAAGCGACGGAAATATGGTACCACTCTAGCATCATGTTGAGGACAGAGAAATTGAGAGGGAATATAATGAATTCTTTGTTTCTGGTACACACATGAGTACTCTTATTTATAATGAAAATACAATAATAAGGAACAAAATCAATATCTAATAAAGGGAAATATTTGCAAGATATTTCCCAATCAAACCATATCATATCATATATCCCTAATGAATGTAATCAAATCATATCTCTAAAATAATTAACTCATGTGTAACAATATATCTGCCAGACAAAAACTCTTCACATTGACAGAACATTCATATATAAAACGGAGTGAAGCAAAGAAACAAAGAGTGAAGGTTGTGGGAAAGGAAAAAATTATCTAATGTATAAATAAATTTAGAAGTGATATGAAACAGCTGTGTGCAAGGGGCAAAACAGCACTTTACGTGAGACACAAAGATGGGTGCAGATTTAACAGCATTTTATGTCAGTCAAAAAGTAAAACATATTCACCAAAAAGGAGAGAAAAAAGACGTGGTCATAAAAAAGTGGGTCATCTTAAGCTAAAACCATTTTTTTAATATAAAAAAGTTTCAGAAAATCCCTCCAATACTACCTAGCAGACCTATTTTAGAAGCCTTTTTAAAATTCAGAACATGCTATATCGCCACTATGTTCACAACACTGTAATGCTCAGCTATGGATATGTACATAGCAGCCAAGGGCAACTGTGAGCCACTTAAGCACTATCCCAGCACTAGAGCATGCTATTTGTAAATTTTGTATCCCTAGGCCTTTCTCTTAAAATTGATAAACAGACACCAAAGAAATATCAACAACGAAAATATATTTTGTAGTGTAGTGGATAGAAGGCACACTAACATACATATAAACATTTTAGGTTTGATTTCTTTTTTAGTTTATATGTTTCCACTAAAAGTTAAAAAAAATATATAGTTTTTTCGTCATTATGTTTTCTAATTTAAAAATGTTACCAAAAAACAATGGAAGTGGGGAAAATTACTTTCACTACTACAAAATCCACTGTCATCTTCCTAGTTTTCATTGAAAACAAAATGACTAACTGAACAAGAATAAATCTCATACATATCCCAACTTCAATAGAAGGATCATTTAGAGAGGCAACTAAGGTAACTGCCATGCATACCTCCAAAGTATTGAGGGTTTTACAAGTGAATGAAGTTGACAGAAAAAAATATGACAGTATTATATAAAAACAGAAAGGGGAAAAAAGTGCCCTTCTGGAACAGGTCATCATACTTGTCCAAGGGTTCATCATTTAAAACCTCATGCATTTATGCAGGTGCTTATAACAAGATAATGCAGTTTACATCCTTCCTTTCACAAAATTTTGAGGACAGGAAACAGAAACAAAACAAGGAAACACTTTTGTCATTATTAGAATCTATTTGTACAATGAATTGGAATTGCAGGTCAGAATTGTAATTCCATTTCCAAATTGGACAACATTGGAATTAAGAATTTTGATTTTTATGTTCCGGCAAATAAATATTTAAGATATAAATAACAATTCTAACTTGAATGAGAACTCTAATGGAGGACCGTGGTGCCATCACGGCAATGTGGCAGGTGCCAGTAACAATGATTATTGGCAACAACGATATCCAGAGTATGCCAACTGCAATAGCTTTCTTTAAGTATGCAAGCATGTGACATTGATAAGGAACAATAAAATATAAAATGCTGAATTTAACTTTCAGTTAAAAGGTTCTAAGAACTGAATTTATAATATAAACTAGTTATTTTTTAGTTCCAAGAAAAATATACCTGCCGAAGAGTCTTTCTATGATTTAACGCATATGTAATTTCCTGCTCATCAATTCCACTTTCTTGAGCTATGTATATAGGAGGAACAGTACTTTTACTAGCCACATCAAATGAATTCAATGTATCTTCATAGCCATAGTGCAGCAAGTAGGAGCGGACAATTCTGCAGACAAAAAAAGATATCAAATTTGAGAAATATCGATCACATTTATTTTTTTCTTATTAACATTGGCTCCCATGAAAGAAATGGATGTCTCAGACACCTAGGGTTAAATAGATTAATCTCAACCTTCCTAAACCAGAAAAGCTGCAACTAGTGAAGACCTGTACTTCCTGTAAATTAGTAAACCACAAAAAGGTTTTGTTGTATGTATTGAGCTTAATAAGAGTATCAATCATGTTATATTGTAAACTAATTTACAAATAGTGGACCCTCTATTCTTGCAATTACATTTATCTGTTAAATTTCTCCCAAACAATACAACGGGTATGTTTGAATGGGCTTCTCCATAAGCTCTTCTACAAGAGAAAAATGAGAAGAAGAAGAAGAAGAAAATTAAACAACTTCTCCACAAGCTAAAATTTCATAAGTCAAAAGTAAAAACTTTGGAGAAATTATGAGAGTTTCTGCAAGTTAGTTTAGGCACAAGCCACTTTTAGCTTATGAAGAACCTAGTTTCAATTTTTCTCTCCTAGAGGAGCTTATTATGGAGAAACTCGTCCAAACAAACACAAGATCAGGTCAATCAGAAACAGAAGGCAAAACTGCGGTTCATTCATATATGGTATTCTGCTACCCTACTATATTTTGTTTTCCTCCCTACTAATTCTGGTGCTAGTGGATCTTCTATTATGTTTGTTAGATAAATCACTCTCAATACAATAAAAGTTTGGATAAATTGAAAACAATAGATAAACCAAGTTCACGTATAATAGCAGCTCAATCTATGGTATTATGGTACCCCACTGTTTTCTTCTCACCCCTTCTCAGCTAAAACTAATGATACTGTTTGCCACTAAAGTGCAAAAATTCATCCTATATATAAGCCAGTGGAGACAACAGAGGCGTTGGGTCAGTTCAAGTAGAGTAACCACCAATGAAGTAGTGGGAAACGTGAGTTGCAAATGGTGGCAAAAACAGACCATTTTTTACAGGCTTTTGCTGGAAAAGCCAAAATCTGATCAAGATCATTTTTAACATAAATGTACTCAAACTTGTTAATTTGTCCTTAGTCCTGTAATCTTACCCGGTTACAGACTAGTAACTACAAATACAGACCCAAAAAAATCCTACTTACTAAGGGCATTTATAACTCCTAGTAAGCTTGCACTACTCAGGATTGAAAATAAAGAACATGATCAACTTCAAAACAAGTAATGGAAAGCATAGTCTAACACTGAAGTTATTCAAAGACAATTTCCTCTCACCCGTAACTGACATTTGGTGGCACAGAAATTTCCTCTATTTTCAGTTGCTGCTTCATTCTTTCTTGTGCTTCAAATTCCTAATCCAATAAAATAAATATTTAAGAAAAAAGAATGATAAATAAGTAAATAGCATGTGTAAACTCAGTTAACTTTTAAACAAAAAGGTCACGCGAAATTAATAATTGTAAATGTAGTAAAAATCACATTGAAATAATTTAATCTACCCTTTCATCAAAGTACCATCTTAGATGCATAGCATTTATGATAAGGTTGTCGAAAGATCACGTTTTCTTCGCAAAGTGCTTATTAGATAACCCTAAGGATCAAACTTCTCAAGCATGAGACTAAATATTTGCGATTAATCCAATTGCGAGCAACACAATTGACCTAATAAATATTATTAGGATAGACTTTGATATTATCTTAGAAAGTAGATTGAGATCTAACTCAACCCTACAAAATCGGTTTGTAAGGTAAGGTTTCCACCTTGTTATATGCAATAATTTGATCATATCTTTAGTGAATGTGAAATCTTCAACAATTACAAATATAATTACAACAAATATGTAGAGTTTTCACATTATGAAACGTTATAAACAAGTTTGTATAATACAAATATAAGAACATTGGAATTTTTTAAGAAAATAAATTTATATTTTAAACCATTTTAAATTCATGCTTGCTAGCATACTATGCTTTATGGGGAACAATATCACAGAATAAAAAATTTTAGAACATCTAAGTTTCCCAAATACTAAATAGGTCTCATCCATATAATTTAGCTTTTTTTAAAGTATAGACATCACCAAATATATCAAAACCATGGGATGCAAGGAAGATTGAAAAACATCAAAACCTTAGCCACCAAGTTCTTGCCATGAACACTCTAAGTTATCTTTACGCCCTCCATCTGAACTTATTACTAACATGGCTGTCCAAATAATGTTTCAATTTATAGAATTATATTATTTTTAAGTGTTCAGGAGATCATATAGAGAACTCTAATGATAAACTTACTACACTTATTCTGTGTTAAGTATGTTTAGAGAAAAAGTATGACGTGTTGATAAAAAACTGTTCAGCCCAAAAAGCCTTCTTTGCCAAAACTAGGTTAACTAGCAGTATCAGCTTTCCCATCCTCTCCATTCACTATCAATTCCTTGCATTTTCCCTCACTCTGAGCCTCCTGCTACTCCTCATACTGAACACATGCTGAAAAATATTCACATCTGTCACTACATTTGCCTAAATAACTTTCAGGTCAGATGACCAAACAATTTCTCAGGAACGTGTCTTATCCTGCTCTGCTAGCTGTGTGTCTTAACATTCTCAATTTTTAAAAATCCGCAGAAGAAAAGAAATTGACGAAGGGTTAAATAAAAAAACGAAAACTAAAGCCAAACTATATTGTAACACCTAGCTAGCATCCAATCTGAGGGCAGAAAAAATGAAAAAAGAAAAATAAATATTGCTCAGAACAAGTAGCAAGTAATGCACTGAACAATGAATTCAAACCAGACAAGAACAAACATATAATTTGTCATGATGAAAGGCAACTATTGGATTTAGTAACTGAATTGGAAGTAGATTCAAAGGTTTGACTTGTTGAAAACATACAAATTTAAAAGATGTTAACGTCATTGAATTAGCAAGTAGGGTAACATGCTGAAGTCTAAGGTGAGAAATGTACATAAGAGTAAGGAAAATATAAATACGGCTCTTACTTTTAAGTCAAAAGTAAATGGTTTCTGCCCAAAGTTGACATGCACCCTGTTAGAGATAAATGAAACACACCCCTGAAAAATTAAATACCTCTAGTAACGATGAAAAGAAGGTGCTGTTTGAAAGTAAAGAGTTAGTAGACAACGTTGGCATACTCAAATAAACGAAAATAGGTAAAGAAAGCAGTGGCAGTACAAGTGACATACTCTTCATTTTGGCTATGAACTGCAATAGTAGGAAAAAGGGGACCTTTCATGTCTTTGGAAACAGAGCCGACAACTTGGCCATTTTTACTGGCACGGAAAGAAAAAGGGAAAAAGTGATATGTTAATAATAGTTTTGCTTTGAAAGAAGAAAGTAGAGGAAGAGTAGTGGAGTAAGTGGTGTACGTGAAAAAGAATTCCTGCGCAGCGTAGTTAATTCCGGCACCAACTACATCACCAGATGTATAGGTTGGGCCAAACGCTTCCCCCTTGCCATGTCCACGGTAAAGAAGACCATCGTCACCATGATATCCACAGCTATTGGCCTCCCACCTATAAGAAATCAATGGGGTTGGGGTTAGGGTTAGCGGTTAGAAAAAAAATGAAGCACTTGATCAGTGAGTGAGTGAGTGAGCGAGTGAGTGGTGAGTGAGTGAGCGAGTGGTGAGTGAGTGACTGAGCGAGCGAGTGGGTGAGTGACCCTGGCTGCCTTCGCATCTTGAATGTCTCGGAGGTGAAGCCAATGGCAATTTGACCCTTGACGCCGGCATCCTTGACATGAATCTCAAAATAGTAGATGAGGCGTTTGGTAGGAGCAGGCTTGTTGGCCTGAATTACACCGACATCGTGGCCGTGAAGGTTGACGTTGGTGTACTTCACCGACAGCTTGTCCGTGGAGACCACAACGAAGCCACCGGAGCTGTTAATCGTGTTGAGCTCCCTCGGCGGCTCCTCCTCTTCCTCCTCTTCCTCTTTGACCTTCTCCTTCTCCCTCTCTTTCATCTCCCTACCCTTGCACGCTTCTAAGAAGTACAGTCCCAGATCTTGATCTTCAACATTTCGCCTCCTGCTGTTTCCGTTACTCTCACTCATCGCTCTGTCAAAATTGAATTCACGATCACGATCACGATCACCTTCACAAACCCTACCACCTTCTATTCTATTCTATTCTTCTTTCAATTTCCTTTCCTACTCCGCCACAATATTCTTCCTTTCTTTCCTTCAATCCCACACCACCATAACATAATCACTCCTGTTTAACATTAATAACTTATATTCACAATTCATTTTATCATTTTTTATTTTTTAATATATATATTTTTCCTTAAATATATTTTTTTTTTTCACTTTAAAAAATTAAAGTTTGTTCAGTTTGTTCTATTTAAAATTATTACTTTTCTTGTTTGAACAGGTGTCATGCAAGGTTATAAAATCTCAGGATTCTGAATATGAATAAATAAATCTCAAATAAATTAATTTTTTAATCAATCGTATTTTTAAGAATGCTTGCTACAATAAAATAAAATTAAATATTGCAAGTATTTTTCACCTAAATTTTTTTATTAAAATAAAAAAATGTTTAATCCAAATAAACCTTGAATGTCAAAGGATTAAACATCCCACCATTCCTTTGAGATTCACATATCCTTCGCAAATTCGGCTGCAAATTCGGCAGATATAGATTTTGGTAGTTCAGTTACGGTGGAACACAACAATCAAATACAAACATTTATTTTAAAAATTATATATTTTAAAAATTTAATTTAAATTTAGCCATCCATAATTTAAAAATATATTTAGAATTTCATAATTCAGAATATATTTAAAAATCATGTAACTTAAAGATATATTTTAAATACTTTTTGATTGTTTCACAATCCAAAAATATAAAGCATGAACTATTTCGATTGTATGGTGTATATAAATTTTTTCCTATTTTATTTTTATACTAATATTTTATTATTTTATTTTGATTATTTTGTATAATTTTTTAAATTTAAAATTAGAAAAGTTAGTAATAAATTTGAAAAAAATTGTTACGATTTGTAACCAATATTTAAATAGATACAATTAATTACTGATTTTACTTTTATTAAAACTAACAGAAATATAATTTATAAATTATTTAAGTGCTGATATATTGTGAAAACATACTCAATATATAGAAATGTCAAGCAATATGATAAATTTACAAATAATAAATTTATTTTTAAGTTTATAAATTCCATACAATTTAATACAATTGACAAATGTCATGCAATATAATTTTTATCTATTTTATTTAATTACATTAAAAAATATATTAAACAAATTTAAATTTATAATACAATAAACATAATTATATTAAAATAATTACGTCATATGTTTTATTCCTTTGAGATTGATAAATAATTAATCTTGATTTGTTGTTAATAATATAAAACTAAAAAAAAAAAATAACGAATTTTGAAAAGGAAAAAAATTATGTTTTTTTCAATCAATTTTGGTGACTTTTTTTTTAACTAATAGATTGTCATTTCTTTGGTAACTGATACGGTTTTAAAGAAAAGAAATCAATCTCGAGAACAAATAAAATAAAATTAAAAAGTTTCTTATTTAATAAAAAAAAATATCAGCTTAAAACAGAAAAATAATCAATATCTCCACTCTCCTGCCAATTAGGTGACAACACAATAAAATTCACCATTTTTCGATAAAATAAATTTTAAACTTAAAAAACTATTTTATTAACTTATGAAATTATAAAATATCGAAATAACTAAAATAAATTATTAAAAAAATTATACCAATCTCTCAACTCTCATTTAAGTTAAGTATATAGATAATATATATAAATTATTTAACTTTTCTTGTTTCTCTACATTTAGTAGTTCACCCAAACAGTTTTTTATATTTTTCTTCCACTTTCTTTCATTATGTCTTTTTTTTTACTTTTTATGTATTTATCGTTGTAATTCAATTTTTATATTTCTTATCAAAATCAAATAAATCATAATACTTAACAATCTATTTGTAGAAATAATCTTGATAAGAATAGACAAATAAAAAATTAAATAAAATTTTTAGATTTTTTAAATTAAAGAAATTATGAATGATAATCGCTAATACGCAGAAAAACATGCCAAATATCAATCTTTATTTGATTTTCCCTTTAAAAAATAATTTAATATTTTTTTCTTTAAAATACATATATATATATATATAATTTGATATTTAAAAAATACGAATACACATTTATATTTCATTTAAATCAATATAAATACACATAATGATAGATATAATAATAATAAAAATAAAATATGCAAGACGCTATTTCAGCTAGTTTATTTTAAAACAGTTTATTTTCTTTTCTTTTCTTTTTTTTTCTCCAATATCTAAATCTAAAATAGTACTAGGTCTAACAAAATGGTTAACTAAGACAATGTGGAACGTTGTATAACGGTGTTTAGTTCAACATTATATGTATTTATGAGTATTTTTTATGCTGATATTTATGCGAACATTATCACCACTTTAACCCTTAGTATCTTTTAATGTTAACACGATATCTGAAAGAAACAAAACTTGGGATTTGGTGGCGCGCGTCTACCCACTATCTTCTACACCAAAAACTATTCAATCAACACACCCATGTTGAACCAAACCAAAAACTAGGCAATCTTTTGCCTGTCCATGTAATGCCTCCTCACTCCCTTTTTTGTTTGTGGTACAATCGGTTGGCTGCAATATTATTCAATGAACTTTAACTAGTTCAATGTCATAAACCAACCATGAATTTGGTGGTATTTTGGCAGAGTGTCCTTCACTCTCAGACCTGATACATGCAGATGTTAGAGGTTAAAATAGGAAATTATAGAAAAGAAAATGGTGTTAAATACACACAAGAATTCAATCACGTACGTCAGTGATGGTGGGATAACGAGTCTCCTCTTTTCTCCAACATGCATGCCTGGGAACCATAAATACGCAGGTATATTTAAATGAGAATAGCCACTAACAATCTTCAAAACACATCCACTACTATTATTGGATTAATTTTATATGGAACCCACGACAACGCGGGCAACCACTCTCATTTTCAACCAATTAATACAGAATTAAGGGGCCTGTTAAAAAAATCACAGGCATTGCTCTAATTCAATAAAACTATAAATAAATGCAAAAACTGGAAATACTGAAGAACAAGGATACAATATCAAAATGACTACCTTCAAGGCCAACATCCCAACCCTCGATAACCTCGCCTTTACCTGAAAAAGGTTAATACTTAATACAAGCATAAATAGTTATTCAGGTAACAAGGTTCAGGTGAATGGTGTTACCAAGGCGAAATTTGAAAGGAGCTTGGCCGGCATTTGACTCAAAGACAGTTCCATTTTCCTTCAACTTGCCAGTGTAATAAATGCTAATCTGTAACCACAAAGTAGTTATTACGTTGGAATCTGCGATGATATGACCTCATGCAAACTTCCCAGACCCCTCATCACTAGCCAAATCCTAGGGGTTTTGCTATTCTTTTGGTTTGATTTAATGGAACTATTATCTAACGTGTTTTAAACCATTTAAATAAACTACCTTTTTTCCTGAAGCAGCGATTTTGCCATCTTTTATCCCCTTCTCTTGTTCCTGAATAACTAGTCCATTTGTCAAAGTTCTAACATGGGAAGGTTTTGCATCTACCCCCTTATTTCTATCCTCCTCCATCATCTCAGTCTCACCACTTCGCTCAACATATACAGCAATATTAGAATTTACAACTTCCCCGTTGCCCTGACTTTTGCTCATTTTCTTCCTTTTCTTAACTTTTCTATTCTCAGATTGATTTCCATCAGGTAAGTCAAAAGCACCATTGTCTACCATCCTGCGCCATAAAAATTAAGAATGTAAGGCTTATAGTATATCTCAGACTAATAGTTGACAATAAACAAAAGAGAGCTCAACATAGATAACTTAAATAGCGAAAATGACAAAGAGATATTACCATTCAGCTAAATGGAAAAATTCATATTGATACTGACCGACAAAAGAACTAGAAAAATTGTCTTAAATGTATTTCAAACCACGACATAATGTGAAGTTGAGTTAAACTTAAAGTCTATTTATTTTCTAAAAAATATTTATAAAAAAAGTTAAAAAGAAGAACAAACAGTAATTACTATCATAATATTAGAGGCTTGTCATGAAATCATATGACAAGGATGAGAAGAAGTGCCTTGCTAGTAGTAGTATTGTTATATATGTAAGAATAATAATTAAAATGAAATTTCATTTTAATTATTATTCTTACATATATAACAATACTACTACTAGCAA
>Ga0123342_1005665_pt1 | contig 17906 bp, 7 predicted proteins | sample Turbeawhitnodule_FD_89960 | JGI IMG/M metagenome (GOLD analysis project Ga0123342, IMG submission 89960) | Root nodule microbial communities of legume samples collected from Mexico - Turtle bean Mexico white nodule | ecosystem: Host-associated > Plants > Roots > Nodule | place: Mexico: Nepantla...
TATCCCTTAATGACACTCCCCTTTTACGCAGATTCTGTTTTGTCGCAATCCTATTCGAGAGAGCTCTCCATACATAGAACAGGGCTGAGGGCATAACCTTCAGATTCCAGAGAGAACCAAACACTGTTTCCCCCCTTATCCTGCAATTAACTAACTTATTATAAGCAGATTTGACCGAGAAAGAGTATGATGGTGGGTCATTCCATATCCTTACATCCTCGTTGTCCGGTTGAAAAGGCACCAATGATATAATAGACATAAAATCCTCTACCACAGTCTTCTCCCATTCAAACCATTCTCTTCTCCAACTGAACTTCCACTCCCACCTGTCTGTGTTCCAACAGCCAAAACTTCCAATGGTCTTATCTTTAAGCTCAGAGTTGTTGTACATTCTTCCATACCTTGCTTTAAGTTGGCCAATAGGTAACCATTCGTCTTCCCAAAATTTGATTTTCACCCCTGATCCTACCTTCCAAGTTGAATTCTGATTGAACCAGTTGACGCCTTGGTCCGAGAGACCAACTTTAGATAAATCTCCACCATCTTGAAGTGAATCTATTTCGTTTCAGCGCACATGAATTCGACAACCTCCCCAAATTGTACTTAGATTCCAAGACCTCCCTCCAGGGTCCATTCTCTGTGGAGTCCAATCTCCATAACCATTTTGCCAAGAGTGCCTTGTTAAACAAATCAATACGTTTAATGCCTAGACCTCCCTCCTCTTTCGCTTTACAGATATTTTCCCAGCTAGTCCACGCGATTTTCCTCCCTTCTTTACCCCACCCCCACAAAAACTTTCTCTATAGTTTAATAATTTCCTTACACACTCCAGTTGGGGCTTTAAAGAAAGATAGGAAAAAGAGTGGGACGACAGTGATGACAGATTTTATAAGGCAAACTCTTCCCGTGAAAGACAAATTCCTTCCCTTCCATACAGACAATTTCTTTCTTATCTTTGATAATACTGGTTCCCAGAAAGAACACCTAGATGGATTACCTCCAATAGGTAGGCCTAGATATGTGAACGGTATATCCATTAGACTGCAATGGAGTATTTCTGAATACATTTTCACCTCGTACCTATCTACTCCGATTGCCCCAATCTTGCTCTTATGAAAGTTTACTTTGAGGCCCGAGCTTAATTCAAAACATCTTAGAATAGCCTTGATGCACATGATGTTCTGCACATTTGGTTCACAAACAAAAAGGGTATCATCCGTGAATTGTAATAGATTCACCTCCACCTTCTTATCCCCTACTTTAATACCCGAGAGCAAGTTTTTTCTTGTCGCTTGTCTTACTAGCCCAGCTAATCCTTGTGCAACAATCAAGAACAAGAACGGTGCCAACGGATCCCCTTGTCTAAGACCTCTTGTTGGTTTGAATTCCTTAGTCGGACTACCATTTACCAAAACCGAGACAGTAGCTGATTCAAGGCAGGCTCTGATCCACTGAACCCATTTTCCACAAAACCCTAGTCTTCCCATCATATAATATAAGAACTCCCAACTTACCGAATCATACGCCTTCTCAAAGTCAAGTTTCACAATCACCCCGCTTTTTCTCCTCTTTTTCAGATCGTCCACAACCTCATTCATTACGAGGACACTATCTAACAAACCTCTATTAGACAGAAAAGCTGATTGTGAAACATATATCACGTTCCCAATGACCTTTTTAATCCTGTTAGCTAGCACTTTCGTCAGAATCTTGTACAGACAACCAACAAGAGAGATAGGTATGTACTCTTCAAGGGATTGAGGATTCTCAGACTTTGGAATCAATGTTATGAAAGACGCATTACAACCCTTCGGGATCTTCCCCTCCTTATGAAAGAAATTTACGGCTCCCAACATTTCTTTTCCTAGAAAATTCCAATTATTTTTAATGAAGCTGAAAGTTACTCCATCTGGGCCAGGACTTTTATGACTATCGCAGTTCCAAATGGCTTCCTTTATTTCTTTTTCATCGAATGGATCTGACAAGAACCTATTTTCATATTCAGATAACTCCTTGAAAGCCACATTATCCAACCTAACTCCAATATCTTCGGTAGCCGACATCTTATTTCTATAGAAATCCCAAACCTTCTCTTTTACCTTGTTTGGTTCTTCCTCCCAATTCCCAGATAGATTACATTTAACTCCTTTAATCTCATTCCTCATCCTCCTCCATTTGATAGAGGCATGAAAGAATTTAGAGTTTGAGTCCCTCTGTTTAATCCACAATGCTCTTGACTTTTGTTGTAATAGAGATTCGTTTCTCTCATTAATGTCCTGTAATTGACTCAGGAGTTCTCTTCTTTCTATGATCTTGTTTTCATCCAAACCGCCTTCATCATCTCTCGAATCCAACTCTTGTATTTTCCTCAAGATCTCCAATTTTAACTTATCAGTGTGCCCAAAAACATCTTTATTCCAACCTTTCAGGTCGTTCTTTAGCATTTTCAGTTTCTCTTTTAGCACCAAGATTTCGTTACCTTGAACCAAATAACTTTCCCACTTGCTTTTGACAAAATTACCAAACTCTTTATCATCCTGCCAAATGTCAAGAAACCTAAAAGGTTTTGGTCCCCAATCTGCCACATTTGACTTTAGCACTAGCGCACAGTGATCAGATACTTGTCTATCTGTAACATATTGCTTGCAACCTGTCCAATATTGTAACCAATCAAAAGACACCAAAAACCTATCAAGCCTACTCTTTGCTTTGCCGTTAGGTCTATACCAAGTGTATTTTCTTCCAATATATGGTATATCCACCATCTCCATATTGTCAATGAAGTTATTAAAACCTTGCATTTCTCTCTTATTACCACTTACTCTACTAACCCCCCTTCGTTCCCTTTCATTTCTTATGGAGTTGAAGTCCCCCAATAAGCACCAAGAGCTACAAGGTTCCCTTTGCCTAATCTCCAATAACTCTGTCCACATTTGCTTTTTCTCTTGTAGAATACAAGAAGAATACACATTTACAATCACAACAGGGATATTTTTCTCCTTAGAAAACCCAGAAAGCACTATGAACCTTCTATTGATTAAATTACTAGTACATTGAAAGAACAATTTGTGCCAAATCATCAGAATACCCCCTGATCCGTCAGTTGGTTCACTGTATAAGAAATCAATGTCATTGTCACCCCATAACTTACAGCATAAATTTAAACTGAAATTTTTCATTCTGACTTCTTGCAAACACAACATATTGATCCCTTCCTTTCTTATCAATTCCTTAACATACCTCCACTTTACAGGGCTCTCAAACCCTCTCACATTTAGAGTAAGAATTCTCATTAACAACCTATAACCTCCCCCGCTTCCCTTTTAAGTTTCATAAACCTGTCCCTTTTTTCTAATTCTTCTAAACTTACCATAACTTTTCCTTCTTCCCCACATGAGGCCCCTAACTGTTTGCCCAATTCCCACACTCTAATTGTTTCAAGACTCCCATGTTTCAACCAAAATAAACGATTGCAATTATTAATGGCCATATCAGAAACAAAATTACTAATTTGAGATAGAACTGACCTTATATTCTTACGTTCGTCTCACTTGCTGTTTTTGCTTGATTCACCCACCCAAAACACTCTCCTTTCCAATGTTGCCGATGAGTTAGTAGCGCACGAATTATGTACTTGCCTTTTTTGGTTGTCCACTTCATCCACAGTCAGATGGTTCCCCTTTTTCCTTTGCTTGCCAAACAGAAAATAAGAGTCTTTGATTCTGTTTGACTTCGAATCCGATTGAAAATGGCTTTGCTTCTGTTTGTTCTTTGTGACGAACAGGGACAATTGCTTAGGTGGCTGGTTTGCCTCCCTCTCTTGTGACTCTCGCAACGAATCCTCCACCCTCGATACTGAATTATATGAAACGTGATCCTCCCCCCCCCCCTCGTTTTCTTCTACCTCCGTCAAAGCTTGAAAAGTTGAACCTTCTACTCCTTTCGCTTCCGTTCTCCTCGTGCGCAAAGAATTCCTCCTACTCTCCTCCGTAGCCTCCAACGAAATGGGGAGTGGTGCGGTGATTGCGCCGTTTCTAGCTTTCTCATGGTGTGGGGTGGCTTTGCCTATCCCAATTTGGCCTCCCTGTTCTGATTCGTCGAGATCGCGGAGATTTTCGAAAAAAATCAGACTTCCAGGCGACCCATTCCACAGCTTCTCCTCTCCACAGACTACTGGGCCAGATTTCGACAGGGCCTCATTATGATTTTTACTTCTACACCTCCCTTCCCACCCCTTATAGGTAGCAGACAACTCCCCTTCTTGGGCTGTTTCTGAAGGCCCAAACCGTTTGTCCACGTCAGCCCTGCTTAATGTCGTTGGGGTTTTAGACCCTAGGTTTTCCCTTCCTATGATTGTACTAAAAATAGGTGCAGAGAAAGGGCCTAATGGTCTATCCAAAAAGGACACACCACCACCATCCGGTACTATAGGTTCCGATCTCCGGTGACCTTGTACCAACGGTGGCTGGACAATGCTCATTTCCGCCATCTGATTCTCCTCAACCTCCTTTCCACCGTCCTCGTAATCCCTACTACCCGAACGCTCTGAAGCATTAGACGCGATTGAGGCCGCCTCCGTTTCCATGCTTTCAGATACATCGCTCCAATGGCACTGATACAGTTTATAGTCTGGGACAGTGCATTCTTCCTCCACCGATACCTGATACAACACCTCATTGATTTTCATATAACTAGTGATCTTCGCCTCGCATCCCACTGAAACCCTAATTTTGAACCTTGCATACTCGAGCTCTTCCAATGCCAAAGTTGCCTCGTCAACCTCGATAAGGGTTCCCAGTAGCGCTGCAATGTGCTTAAAACAGTCTGTATTCCATAACTTCAGAGGTAGGCCCCTGCATCTCACCCACACCAGTTTATCTACCGCTACAAATTGATCTTCCCATGGGATGATAGTGTCAAACATTTCTTCAAACCATTCTTTATTCTCCTCTATAGCTTCTTTGATCTTCATCTCGCTTTCCCCTTTCAATAACACATGGAAACCCCCCAGAAATTTGACCTTTATGTAACCAAGACCCCCCCAATATAAAGCTTTCATTTAGACTTGATACCTTGTTTAAATCCGAGACTCTCCCAATATAACAATTATTTAACCATTCTCTGGGAGTTTCCTCTGCTCTAAAGTGAATGGCTTGCAAATTTTCTCTGTTTTGAGTTTGTGCTCTATCTCTATGACCATACTTGACAGTGTTTGCGTACGTGCTTACTCCTTTTGCCCTCCATTCTTTTTTAACTTCTTTCTCAGGCATCCTTGCCTTCTCCTTCAATTTAACATTCCATTCTTTTCTTGAGTCTGCTGCCCTTTTATATTTTGGTCTATTAACATTCAACTTCCAGCTCCCGACCTAAATAGAGTTTAGATGAAATTCCAACTCCCTAATATTCTGTACTCCTTGAAATCTAACAAATCTGAACCTTTGCTTCTTGATGTTTAATCTGTTGGATATAAAGAGATCACTCACCCTTCCCCATCTCCTGAATATTTTCCACAAATCTGATTCCCTGAGATCGAAGGGGAAGTTTGAAAAGAAAAATGATGTTCCTTCTTGGCTCATTCTACCGTCGCCTTGAGAACGGTCGGAGATAGCGGTGGTCGGAGAAGGCGATAAGCAACGACGGCGGTTTATGAATGATCAAAATAGTATTTTGGATCCCATTAACAGCACTCCCTGTAAACCATTAACAGCACCTTTACAAGGATGGAAGATTCACCATACAACTTACTTGCGCTTTGGCATGTGCTTTAACTTCTCAATAATGTATCCAAATTTTGTATTCTAGCAGTGCATCATAGTAATAATATTTTTTATGATTGTTCTAGAAATACCAGTCATAGAAAGTTCTGTTTGAATATAGATATTTTGCACATTTTATGACAGTTTATATACAACCATCATAGTAAGTTAACTTATTATGTCAGGTTTTCAACCGACATAGAAAATGCAGAATTTTTATATCGCCTAAATCTTTGACATCATCAAAACCGTCATACAAATTCTTGTATAATCATCATAAAAAGTCTTTTTTGCACTAGTGTTAATTATATGTTTATTCTATATTTTTCGACAAGATCTTAATTTGCAAGTTGGATTGGAATGAATGAGGAATGTACTAACATGCATTCAATGTTATTGAAATAGAAAAACATTGATGTTATTGAATTGACTATCTTTAATGTAGAGTTGTTGTTCGATGTTTGGGTATGTTTTTAAATGGAAGAATATTGATGTTTGATGTTTTTATCTTAATTGAATTATTGATGTTTGATGTTTTTATCTTAATTGAATTATTGATGTTTGACTATGTTTGAAATGTAAGAAAATAATATTGATGTTTTATGTTTTACATCAGTAGCAAACATAGGTTCAACTTTTTATTCAATTATAATCAATTTTTTTATAATTATTGAATTTTATTATTCAATTTCTTAGTAGCAATGCAAAAAGTAACAAATATTTTGATTGAATTCTTTTATATTCAATTTTTCAATAACAAACATTTTTATAAATTTCTTAGAAAAAATTGTACGCAGTTTGACCTGCAGATCCGCAATGCAGGGTGGGTAGAGAAATCAGCCCGTGTTCACTACGCAGAGTAGACCTATGTGGGACAGGTCAATCCACATTGTCATCCTAATTATCAACCTCGAAAATTTCATTCATGGTCAAATCTTTTTCTTTCATATCATATTATTTAATTATATGCTCACTTCTTCTATACTTTAACAAATTATCGACCTCAAAAAAATTCTCTAATTATTTTTCATGAATAACATTGGATTTGCTAATTTAAAGAAAGCCCTAATGGACTAGCATCCCTGTATTTTTAAAATTACATTCAAAGCCTAAGTTAATTTTATTAATATACTTGTATAAATATAAACATACAAGGTTCCTTTGTTAGACTTACTTTTTATTAATTTAATTTTCGTGGTTAGATTTGTTTATATTTTAAAATGAAGTGGAGCATTACAATTTTGGTATTTTCTAAGACTTGGAAGAGTCAAAAATAAAAGATGGATCTACTAGTACTTGGTAGATCTACCATAAATTTATCACTTGGCAACCTTTGACCTTCTCACTTCTGTTTTAATGGGCTCCATTCTATTCAATTCTATTGCCATAAATAATCACAAGCCTTTCTTGCATTTCAGTCAAATGGTAAATTTAAAAGCAACATTGGAGTCAGATTAGAGGTCAGAACTCAGAAGATCCTCTGCACTTTACCAATTGTAAACTCCTCGGACAATGCAAAATCACCCACTTCACTACTTTCCTTTTTAACTGCAATTCTCTATCAAATAAGAATTTTCAGAAAGAAAAAAACATTGTTATAAAAAATTAGTAGTTAAACTTTATAAAATTAATTTTTTAGTCTAATTTAATTTTTTACTACTGACTTATAAAATGATATTTTTACTTACATATTATGATTTTTTTTATATTTAATTGACTTAAAATCTTCAAAACTTAATTGCTTGAAATAAATAAATAAATTAATGAAGAAATGGACACTTAGAGGTGAAATTTATTTTTGTTGTAAAAGGAAAACTAGAAAAATAGAAATGAAAATTAAGGAGAACTATATTGTAATTCAACAAAGCAAGAAGCACAAGAAAAGGTAGCTTTTAAATTTTGGTGACCACCTATGAAAAAAAAATCATTGAAGATATGATTGGTTGGTGTAGAACCACAGATTGTAGGGTAGTAACGCACTTCTTCAGTACATAGATAGACTTTGGTTTTGTTGCAGTGCTCTATCCACTAGCTCACACCATTTTTTTTTTTCATAAGTGGTCGTACATGTCTGAATCTACATCTATCTTCTAAAAACAAATCACTTCAATAATGTAATCGAATTTTTTGGTGAAAAAGTTACCCCACTAAAATATTTTTATACAAATAAATTTTGTTAAAATTAAATTAAAAGTTATATTTTAATTTGTAACTTTTATTTTTTATATGATCAAGTTTTGTTACAATTTAATAATAAATTGGACGAAAAAAACCATAATCTATTATAAAAAGAATTGTTAAAATTATAATTGAGAAAGAAAAAGATATATATATTAAGGTTTTGATCCGCAGATTATGCATGAATAAGTGGGGCATTTAGTTTGAATTCACACTGAAGAATAAAATAAAGAGAACAAAATCATAAAAATATGTGATGTCAGATTTCAATAGTTAATAACGGAGAAGAGGACAATGTAAAGTGTGATTAGGTATAGGGGTATCGTTTAAAATAATACTCTTTTCTAATTAATTGTAATTTCGTGCTGACATTCTTTTTCTATTAATTTTCTGATCCCAACTAGTTTGGATCTTTGACCTTGGTAGTGGATTCTGCATCAAAACTAATTCTTTTACTTTTATTTTTCAATGGTAAAAAAAATTGACCGTTAAACAATAAGTAGAAAAGAGGAAATTTTTAAAGCTTTATTATCTACTGCTTTAGATATAGGTGGCGTTGTATTCATATTTTTTCAAAAAACATCTTTACATTTTTAAAATGTAGTTTTCATATTTCTAATTTATTTGTTTAATTAAATATTTTAATCGTTTTATTTTTCAACATATCACTCCTTCTAATACGATTTTACATCTATTTTATCTTTCATTTCAAATATTCACATAATACGTATTCTAAAGTAAATAGGTTTCCAGTCAAGTATGTATTTTTAACAATATTATTCAAATTATAATGTATATTTTTTTTAAAAATTTAAGTATTTACTTACCGTGTGTTTGGATTAAAGAGTGAAAATGTAAGAATTGAAAGAAGTGAATTTGGAGTGATTTGAATGTGAATAAAGTTGGATTATTTAGATTAAGGTATATATAGTGAACTTGTGAAAAAAATTTGTTAAAGTTTGTGTGAGAAAATTTTAATTTTTTAAAATATTTGAATGTAAGTTTATAAATTTATTGTAGTATTTAAAAATGATTTTTTTTTATAAATTTTAGTTAATTAAAGTTTTGAATACTTATTTTTATATATTATAAATAATTTTTTTATTATTAATTATTAGTATTTATTTTTATTAATAATATTATTAAATATTTTTATTGCTTAAATTTATTTAATATTTAATAATTAATATTTTTAATTATAGATACATATAAAAAAAATATTTTTATAAAATAAAAAATAAGATTAAAATTAAAAGTTATTGTTAATATTATTATTTAATAAATTTATTTTAATTATTATTAGATTTGTAATTTATATTTATTTTTATTATTATTATTTATAATTTTATTATTAATATTATTTTAATTTTATTTTAATTACTATTATTATTTATAATTTTATTACTATAATTTTATTACTATAATTTTATTTTAATTAGTTGTTTTCTTGTCTCAATAAGATATGTTTTTTCTCCATATCATGATGCACTTTTTTGTTCATCTTTTAAGAGAAATTAGAATGTATTTGGTAATTTATATAAGATGGATGTACCTATTGAGTATTATATGGAGGTTTTAAAATGATTTGTAAAGAATAAATATCACTCAAAAGTTTGTATTGTTCAAAGATACATTACAAAAACTAGTGAGTTTTTGTCGGAATACATGTCAAAAACAAATCCTATGAAACTTCATGATAAATCTTGACACACTTAACTACCCACATATAAGTTCTCACGATGTGTATATATGGTAACCAAATATTAAGAAGAAGTATACTAGGAATTTTTGTATATATTGAATAACATAAACAACGTAATATCGTACTTATCTACAAAAAGTCAGTGTAAAAGAAAATAATGTAAGACAATCAATGATACAAACCAAAGCAATCAGCAGATGACTAAGGACACATCAAGCATCTCACAAAAAGGTCAGTAATCTCAGTATACAAAGTCGGGCCCCACCAAACCTCGAGAAAGCATCAGCGGAAGAAGAAGCTATAAACCAGAATATCAGAAGTTCTTCCTTTTGGTCTTTTCCACAAGAGAAAAGTTATGTAAATAAATTGGGCTTACTTTAGGGGTCCATATAGCAAAGATATGCTATAATAAGGCGCCTTTAGCATAATAGGGGGTGTATGTATCATTTTAGCTTGTTCTTAGCCCTTTAGGAAGACATTTTGACCTAGTTTCTAGAAGGACAAGCCTAGGATGCGGGATTGACTTAGTCAAACCCTAAGGCAACCCCTTTTTTCTCTTTTCTCATCCTACCCCTCTTGCTTGTTTTCCAAGGCTCCTTCCCCTAAAAATAGGAGATCTACCCATTGTATTTTAAAAGTTGAATTTGAATGAAGTAAAGAAACTCTGCACAAATTGTGTGAGCTTGAGTGAGTGTTATCTCATCTCCCTTGGTCTTATCTTGATGAGAATGAAGCTTTCAAGTGGCGTGAACATCTCTTCCTTTTCCATAAGTTTCCTTCTTCCATTCTCTTTCATTTTCGCCTTCCATTTTTATGTTCATTGTCTTTGTTTCCTTCATTGTATTGTTTTCGGTTTTGTCTTTATCAATTGAGTTTTGCATCCATTCTCACCATATCTTGTCTTTTGGTCTTTGCCTTTGTGAAATAAACATTCACATCTATTTAACCACTTGGTTAAGTTAATGTCCAATGGGGATTTTCCTAAGGTTTTCACTCTTAAATTTCTAAAATCTCAATCCTAAAAGTAAAGTGTCACTAAAATGAAAACATCTAAAATCAACTCACATCAATCAGAGAAGTGGATGTTGATAGAGCATAACAAGACTTTCATGGTATGAATAATTCATAAAAGATTTTACACCATATTTAACATTATCCTAACTTACAAATGGACTCATGATGTCTTATATATGTGACTCGATAACAAGTGAAAATATATGCATAAATAATTGTTTATTTTTGTAAATTATTCTTAACTTTATAATCTATGTATTATTTCCTTTTAATGTTGTTAACATTTGTTAATTTAATTTCTTAAGAACATGATTGATGATCGAGCTTTATCCACTTCTAATATGACTTCTATAAAATATGCTAAAAGAGAAACTAGATTGAGCTTTGTCACTATGCTCATTGTGAGAGGACACCCTTCAACATTGACAATAACACTAATTTGGCCTCTCAACCAAATGTTGAGTCTTTTAGAAACAATATCAATGTAATTGCTCGCAAGAAGATTCTAGCTTAATCCTATCCTAGGATCATATTATTAAACAAGAAAAGAATATCATATGGCAAGATATATTAGTAAATCTCAAAACATACTTATGTATGTTTTAATCTTACAGGACGTAATTGGAAAAATAATTGATATTTTGTTTTTTTTTTCTCTAATATAGGTGCATTTAATATATCCCTAATGTGGGGACGTTGAAATTGAATGTTCTTTCTTTAGTTATAATGAAGTTGTGTTGTCAATTAAGTTAAAATTGGCCACAAATTATGTATTTGGTGTAAAGATAGTGAAATATTTATATCAAGTACATAATCCAAGTAATATGTTCGTGTTCATACTACTTGATATGGTGTGGGGATTTAATTATACTTTGGACATCCATCACATGAATCCCATACCTCTTAGATCCCAGTGAAGAGTTCATACAATAGTTGAGATAACAAATCAAGGAAGATGTTATGCAAGAATTGACACAAAACTTGATATGGGAGTTTGACATGTACCTAGAAATGTATAACACTTAGAGTCAATACTAAAAGGAGTTGTATTATTGTTGAACGATAAGAGGATGACATTAGCTCTATAAGTCAATGTGAGTTGTATGTTAAGAACAATACCTCCTCCCAATTGGTGACCCTTAGGAATATTTTTAAAAAGATCATTGTGTTTCATAATTGAGATGGTTTGCAATAGAAAATTTCTTCCAAATAAACTTTAGATGCAGAATACTTATTCAAAAAGTTGTACTCTGGTGCATCTTAAGGACAAGATAGATTACGAGAAAAATTAATAGACATGAACTTCATATAAAGAAAATATACATTAGAATATAAAAAAAAAAAATACGAGAATAACTTGCAATTAACTTCATAAGTTCTTCATAGAAGAATAACTAGTTACATTATGGGAATGAATTTTAAGATTGGATCAAACTCTAAGATATTAAAAGGTTGGAACAAACAAAATTTTAAGTAAATCATTTCTAGGAAAAGTATTGTTTGAGGTGATTTCTTAAAAATAAAACTTATTATAAGAAAATTATCTACACATGACATTGTGTTAGGACCAATAAATTCATCACAATTGTGGAGGAGTTGTAAAAGTTTCACTGGCTGAATTTTTTATTGAAGCATGCAAAAATCCATTGAGTTAGAAAAAAAAATATTCAAATTCACGGGAGTTGCTTATGAATTTTGAAAATCCACTACTTTCATTGATTGAATATGCATATCCAAATTTACTTAAAAACAATCACTTTCATAATTCTTTTAGGAAAAAACAATTGTGGCTCTAGCAATTGATGTTGTGGGAAAAAATAATCTTATCCTCTCCACAATTAGGAATTGAGTTTAAAAGGCATAAAATGTAACATCCTTATATTTTACCCGTATCTAATAACCATACTTTGCATGAAATATCAAAATAAATATATAAACATAATACAAATATGTTTACAACTCTTTCATATAGTGTTTTAAAATATATTCCTCTTCATAGAACTTTAAATATTTACATAAAATTAAAATAAATATTTAAAAGAGAATAAACATTTTCATCATCCAGCTTCTCACTCGGGAGCTCTTTCACCTGTAACATCATCTGCTCCCGTGTAATTACACGATCATCACAGATTAAAGAAAACAACCACAAAACAAAACAAAGGGTAAGCTAGCTATTTAAAAAAAATTCTAATATAAATATAACTTTAAATATCCACATAAAGTCATCAATTCTCATACATTTCCACATAACCATCAAGTGTTTATCAAAATTCACAATTCATCTTTCTCATGTCAGACTTCTACTGACTCATAGCACATAGACACTTGACTCTACTTTCGGAAGACTTGTGCATTGAAATTAGAATCCTGAGACCTACACCTGTCATACTACTCGTTGTGAATCCACACAGTCATACGCTTAAACATCTCAATATCTCATCATCTCATATGACATGGTAAATTCATATGACCTGAAAGACCATATTATATTTCAAACCGTAGACAAAGTCATATGAACCTCCTTCGACTCTCACCAACTGAATAACTTCATCTATGTGATTCCATTATATTAGTAGAGTCAAGATCGTCTCATTGGATCGGGACTTGACAAATCAATACACCCTAATCACAATCTCAACACGATATTTCCTTTCCTGAAAATACTATGTTTTGATCACACTTTCACATCATTTCATAATGAAAGATTTTGATCGGGCAGTCTTGTAGTGTTCACTGTCAAGAGTTTGATGGCGGACTCCGATTATCAAACTGACGAGCGAGGATGTTAGAATCTTAGAAAAAAGACAGAGAAAAGGAAAAAATAGTGTTTAGAGAGATAGTGATTCTTTTTCAAATGAAACCTGAATAACTGAATTTTTATTTATATACTCTTTTAACTTTAATAATAAAATATTCAAGTGTCATTTTAATTATACCACTTCCATTCTAAAAAGTATAATTTCTCAATCCTTACATAAAATGTTTAAGAATTTCTGATGATAAACTCATACTCTGAAGTTGAAGAGTTACAGTGATGAGAAACAATATTGATCAAGTATACAAGTCTACAATGAAACTCATAATGACAATTAAAAATAGGTAGTGAGAGTCAGTTTCACATGTTCGCCTATTAGTGGCTAAACCAATTTTTATTCATAGAGTTATATGTCACACCGTCAATAGTCAGGTAAAAGAAAAATGTTAAAATAGGCTTATTTTAGACGAGGAAGAAAAATCAAGTTGTTCGATATTAAATATAGTATTTAATGAAGTCTTAAGATTTTCAGTTTAAGAATGTTTTTGTCTAGGTAGAGAAATATTATCTTCTATCCTATATTTGTTTTCCCTTATTATATTTTAGTTCTATTATGATATTTTGGGGAAAATGTAGGTTTTTTTAGTTTCATCGACTTTAAAATAGAAACTTAGTTTTTAAAGTAAATATTACATTTTTTATTGAAAAATATTGATATATTAATAAAATTTGTGTATCTGTATATATCGAAATATTTTTCCGTGTATCATAGTGACAGCTAGTAAGATATATATAAAAGAGAGAATAAGAGTCTATCTTTTTATCATTTATTGATGAAGAGTTCATCTCTCTCAAATACCTTCAATTTTTTGCTTTAAAGAGAAATACTGAATGTATTTTTTTTTTCTCTTTGTGGTTGAGCGTTATCAAAACAACTAAAATATTAATTTTTGTAATTTTCTTCTCTTATTTCCTTTATATTTTTATACAAACATGATATAATTTCCTTAATTATTAACCATAAATAACTATATACCAATCAACCTCTATAATTTTGAGACATATAGCAGGTAGTAAAAGCCTGTTAAGTCTCCAACAAAACAGTCTCTCATGGTTTTTTCACAGTCCTAGAATTTGATTTCCGCGTTGACACCACCACAAACAAACCAATAACACAATCATTGTCAGAAAACAACAACACTTCGCAAACCACCAACACAAGATAAAGCATATACATTTTCTTTTCTTTTTTTCATCTTATATCAACTTTGTATCTTTCAAATTACTGAAATATTATAGCAAATTTTAACAAATATTTCTTATACATAAGCATAAAATCAAACTATTAAAAATAAATAGGTGATTTACTACTATAAATATTGATATAAGTTTTTAGCATAATAAAAAAATTATACTTTTAATACAATAAATTTAATTTTATTCATTTTCTTCATTTTATTTAAACTTTATTAATAGTTAATATAATTAATTATGTGTTTAATATTTAGTGATTATTATGTATTTTTATTAAAAATAAAATTAATATTAATATATAATTAATATTAAGCATTAAAAATTTAAAAAAAAATTATATTCATATATTAATGTTTTTATTTAATATATATATAAGAAATTCCTAAAAATTAAATATATGTTTAATTACTTCAATTACAGAAAAGGGAATTCAAATAAAATTAAAAAAATGGTATATAATTCTACTCCATGAGTAGGTGACCCGTGACTGTTTCTGTGTAACCACTGTGGACCCAAGTTTGGCTCCATATCCACTTCTTCTGACCTAAATTTCAACCCTACTTTCCTATTCAAACTCTTAGCCGATATTTTAGTTATATATGGATGATTTTAATAAATGTGAGAATTCTCTCTGATAAATTCTTTTTAAGTTTGAGTCTATTAATTCTTCTTCTTTTTTATGTAATCTGAAGACATTGGAAAGATTCTTTTATTAATGAGTAGAAAATAAATTTATGTAAGATATAAGAAATTTTTAAAATTTTAATTATTATAATTATTATTAATGTTAAAAATAAAGTACACACTAACACTCCAAGTCAAATATTTTGAATGACCAATAAAATTTTAAGTTAATATTATTTTATTATTATTATACTTATTAATATGATTATCAATATTAATATAATTAATAATATAAATATTATTAATATTATTAATATATTTAATATTATTTATATTATTAATATTATTATATTCAAATTAATAATATTATTAAGTATTACCATAATATTATTCACAATATTAATATTATTATTAATTTTTTTACTATTATTAATATTCATAATATTTATAGTTATTATTTATGAATATTAGTTATAATTTTATAATTATTTATATTAAAATAATATTTTTAATATTACGTGTGTAATTAGTTATGATTATTATTTATTATTATTACTTATAAATATTAGTTATGATTTTATAATTATTTATATTATAATAGTATTTTTAATATTATGTAAGTAATTATTATGATTAATATTATTTATATTATTAAAAATTATAAAACTATTAACATTATTTATATTCTTAATATTATTAATATTGTTAATAAAATATTTATATTAATAATAAGATTAAATTTACTTTTTAGATATAGATTTGTGGGTGAAATTTGTAGATAATGTAAAATTTACTTACGGATAAAGATCTTTGGGTAATAATCTATAAGTAAAGTTAAATTTACCTATAGATTTAAATTTGTGGGTAATATTTCGTAAATAATGCTAAAATTACCTATGAATTCAGATTTGTGAGTAATATCCGTAGGTAATGCTGAATTTACTTACAGATTCAGATCTATGGGTGATAATATCCGTAGGTAATGCTGAACTTACTTACAGATTCAGATCTGTTTGGTAAAAATATGTCGGTAATACTTAATTTGCATACGGATTCAGATTCGTTGATAAAAATTTGTCAGTAAATTGATTTTTTTTTAGTGTTTATTTTAAATTTTTGTTTGCATATTTTAACTAATTATTCACATAGTTGATTATTTTTCATATATTCATGAAAAAAAACCTATAAATTCAATTGCACTGTAACATCTCTATATTTTTTCCACATCTAATAACAATAATCAACAATATATATAACTCTTTCATATATCGTTTAAAAAAATATCCTTCTTCATAAAGATTTTAAATACTTACATAAAATTAAAATAAATATTGAAAAGAAACTAAACATTTACATCATCCAACTTCTCTCCGAGGAGTTCAATCACCTATAACATCATCTGATTCCATCTAAATACACAATCATCACAGATTAAAAAAAAAAAAACACAAAACAAAGCAAAGGGTAAGCTAGCTATTTTTAAAACTTCTAATATAAATATAACTTTAAATATTCACATAAAGTTGTCAATTCTCATGCATTTTCCAAATAACCATCAAATGTCTATCAAAATTTACAATTAATCTTTCTTATGTCAGACTTTTACTGACTCACAACACATAGACACTTGACTCTACTTCCAGAAGACTCGTGTATTGAAATTAGCATCCTGAGGCTTGCACTTGTCATACTACTCATTGTGAATCCACACAGTCATGCGCATAAACATTTCAATGTCTCATCATCTCATCATCTTATATAACAAGGTAAATTCATATGACCTGAAAGACCAGATTATATTTCAAATCATAGAGAAAGTTATATGAACCTCCTTTGACTCTCACGAATTGAATAATTTCATCTGTAATTCCATTATATCAGTAGAGTCAGGATCGTCTCATTGGATTGGGACCTCCTGACAGATCAATACACCCTAACAACAATCTCAACACGGTATTTCTTTTCCTGAAAATACTATGTCTTGATCACACTTTCACATCATTCCATACCTCATGTAACACATCAATACACCATTCAATCACACCATATCTTAAACTTTTCTAAACAATCCAAATATATCTCAAAATTCACTTAAACACATAACTAAGTTCCTTTAATTATATTTTTAAATAAAATTTAGTATTTTCACTTAAAACAATAAACAACAATAAAGTAGGATTTTAAAAGAAAAAATAAAAATTTTAAGTTTTTTTTTTATAGAGTCTAGCTTGAGTAAGAGCAACCCCAAACTTGATCCCATTTTCACTTAAGTGAGATTCCTTCTCACTTAAGCGAAAATGGACTCAAGAACACCTCGTCCCGCATGAACAAGAATTATCTCCCCTAAGCGAGATATGCAGAAACATCTGCATAAACATGTCAAATTAGTCCTATTATTACTAAACCAAAATGTATTCAACTCATAATTTTAATAATCTACACATTAAAATGACAGTTCTTACTCGTATATGTTAGAATGTATGGCTTTAAACTAGAAAGGGGGTGAATGGTTTAAAGAGGGTTTTCGCAAACTTTTAAGTCTAGAATGAAATTACTTCGAGAAAACTTGATTCAGAATTCAGTTTGCCAAAAACACAAAGCAATTTAGCACAGCACCAGA